>Ga0155888_124_pt4 | contig 1197 bp, 1 predicted proteins | sample RifCSPlowO2_01_FD_107542 | JGI IMG/M metagenome (GOLD analysis project Ga0155888, IMG submission 107542) | Candidatus Taylorbacteria bacterium RIFCSPLOWO2_01_FULL_50_130 | reverse complement strand
GTTTGTGCAACTTCGCAAAAATCTAATCCCTTTCTGTGGATTGGGGGCTTACGAGGTCGCATGAGTCTTTAATCAGCGGGTCTACTTAATGATTGGTTCAAAAAGCACCAGTATAAAGACACGCTTGATTATGTAATGGCGGTTGGCTGTCAGTATTACTTCAACTATTTACCACTACAAAAATTGGGACTTCCTGTGCCAAAAACAAGGTAACTTTATTAAATACAATTATGGACAATCTTGAGCAAAAAATCATTGGAATAACCTTCGGTATAAGATTCAATCGATCTTTTCGCATTCCAGAAATTTCCGGAGAGATTATTGATGACATTTTATACAGTAGCAAAACTCCTTTCGGAACTAAATTCTTTCCTCGGATACAAGAAATGCGTAGGGAAAAAATTCTTGTAAACGACGAGACGACAGAATATCTACGGATCAATACAGATGACCTGATATTGGGGTTAGAGGTGAAGAATAATTTTGAGGATCGCTTTAACTTTCTCTCCAATGATGTCCTAAATTATTTCAAAGATATTCTTTTCAAGAATTATGATTTGAAGAATATTCGCAGGGTTGGGGTTATTTTTGCGCATAAGATTGACTGCGATAAAAGCATTGATGAAGCCGTAAGGGTTCTTACAAAAAACAAGATTGACAGCGTTGACAATGTAAATATTTCATTCTCAAAAAAATCACCGGCAACTGAAGCACTCTATCGCAAGGGTGTGAATGACTACAAAAATACTATTTACAACCTAATAGAATTAGAGGGCGCTGTGCTAGCAGAGCTTGATTATCAATACTACTATACCCCGCCGATCGAAGATTTGAGAGAGTGTTTTGTTGACAAAATTCTTTTTGATGCGAAAGCATTTCTCCAAAAGAATTATTACGATTGGTTAAAAAGTGTGGAAGTTAAAAATGCAAAAAATTGATCGAAAATCCCATGCGGGGAAAAATCCACTTGAAAAAGAGGCTTATAGAAATTTTTTAAGCCAGCGTTTTAAACTTGATAAAACCGAGGAGGATCCAGAAAATCCTACAAAAACGGACGCTTCAACTTTTGAACGAGAAGTTTCGCAACAAGAAAAACCTCAAGGAAAATCTATTGGATTACGCGCCAAAGACTTTTTTAATAGCAATTTGACTATTACAATAGTTGGTGGAGTGATTGTTCTGATGATTGGCGGGGCC
>Ga0155888_159_pt1 | contig 3922 bp, 6 predicted proteins | sample RifCSPlowO2_01_FD_107542 | JGI IMG/M metagenome (GOLD analysis project Ga0155888, IMG submission 107542) | Candidatus Taylorbacteria bacterium RIFCSPLOWO2_01_FULL_50_130 | reverse complement strand
CTCGCCGAGTTCAGCCAAAAGAAGAATCTTAACCTCGCCAGCATCTTGGCGGCGATTGCCCAACTGATTGAGGCGTTCAAATAGAGGTGAGCATTGGAGAATCTCCGGCACCACTATATAAATCTTTTTCCCCAAACCGCCCCGATGTACGCCAGCGTTGATTTTCTTTCAGCTGCGTAGTACTCTTGTTGTGTATGAAAAAAGAGATGCTAAAATACAATGTAATACTGGTTAAAGATGTAGGGGGATACACTGTTACCGCTCCTGCTCTACCTGGCTGTATTTCGCAAGGCGAGACTGTTGAAGAGGCAACTGAACACATTAAAGAGGCGATTGAATTGTATCTTGAAGTATTAGCTGAAGATGGTGAAACGGCCCCCCGTGATACAAACATTATTTCCAGTGTCATCGAGGTCGCTACAGCTGCAACCCCAGCACATGCCTAAGAAATTTCGCACGGTAAAACCAAAAGAAGTAATCACTATATTATGTGCAAATGGCTTTTCCCTGCGACGAGTCAAAGGTAGTCATCATATTTTTACAAACGATGCTAAAACCAAAATGGTAACGATTCCTGTTCACAGCGGGAAGGATCTATTACCTAATACCCTTCGGAGTATCATACGACAAAGCGGTTTGTCAGAAGATTTGTTTCGATGAAGAAATCAACGCTACTTTTTATTTCGCTTCCATCATAAAGACTCTTCTCTATACTCTGGTTGCTCAAAAGACGTAAAAATTGAACAATAGGATATCCAAGAGTCGGGTTTTTTGACTTTTTCTCCGCCCTCTGATAGTCTTTCTGCCACTGTTGCAGAATGGATGTTAAGGATGATACAGGAACCGCCGGCTTGCCAGTCGCGAAGCGAATAGGGCGGCCGTGTTCTAGGATAGGTATCCTTTTCTTATTCCTCCTTTCTTAAAGGAGGTGTCCGATAGGACGGAGGATTTTTAAATCCCTCCCCCTTATGGGTACTCCCTTTAGAAAAGGGAGAATTAAGAAAAAGGTGTCGCATGTCCTACCTAAATATGAAATTTCTACTTGGCACAAAAGTGCATATGACGCAGGTGTGGGACGAGCGGGGAGACGCCCGGCCGGTTACGGTCGTATCCGTCTCTCCCAATGTAGTAACGCAAATCAAAACAGCCGAGAAAGACGGCTACAACGCCGTGCAGCTTGGCTGGGGTTCTCGCAAGCCGAAAAACATAAACAAGCCGATGAAGGGGCATACAAAGGAACTTGGGAATTTCATGGGACTTAGAGAATGGCGGCTTGATGCTCCGGCAACGCAAAACATCGGCGACAAGCTCGGCGTTGATGTGTTCAAAACAGGCGATGTGGTGGCGATCAGCGGCATCTCCAAGGGGAAAGGATTTCAGGGTGTGGTGAAGCGGCACGGATTTCACGGAGGTAGCCGCACGCACGGGCAGAAGCACAGCGAGCGCGAGCCGGGGGCAATCGGCGGGGGGGCTCGCGCCGGTGGGCGAGTTGCCAAGGGTATGCGCATGGCAGGGCGCATGGGAGGCGAACGCATCACGGTACAAAACCTCCGAGTCGTTCAAGTGGTTCCTGAAGAAAATCTGCTTCTCATTGGAGGCGCGGTGCCGGGGAAACGCGGGACTATCCTCGAGATACGGGGATGAGTAGCTTATCAGCTTGCTAGCTTCTTAGCTTATTAGGAAAGCTAGAAAGCTAAACAGCTAGTAAGCTAGGAAGCTCTGAAATAAAACATGGAGGCAAAAGTATACAATCAAGAAGGTAAAGAAGCAGGGAGTATGACGCTTCCCGAACGCGTATTTGGCGCAAAATGGAACGCTGACTTAGTGCACCAAGTTGCCCAGTCTATGCTTTCAAATAGGCGAGCTGGCACTGCCCACACCAAGAACCGCGGAGAAGTTTCCGGTGGCGGCAAAAAACCGTGGCGGCAAAAAGGAACGGGGCGGGCGCGGCACGGCTCCATTCGTTCTCCCATTTGGGTTGGCGGCGGTGTCGCGCACGGGCCGAGAAGCGAAAAGAATTACGCCCGGAAGATCAACCGGAAACAAAAATCGCAGGCGCTTTACTCGGCGCTTTCTAGAAAGCTCCGTGAAGGAGAAATCCTCTTCTTAAACGGTATCGCACTGCCTGAGATTAAAGCAAAAGCCGCGAAAGAAGTTCTTGAAAGACTTTCAAGAATCAAAGGATATGAATCTCTGTCGCGCCGCAGAAACGCCGCCAGTATCGTCATTCCGGTGAAAGACGTGAATATAGCAAAGAGCTTCAGAAACTTCGGCAATGTTTCCGTGGGGCAGGCGCGAAATCTGAATCTGCTGGATGTGCTGACATATAAATATCTGGTTGTGGTTAATCCGAAAGACTCCATCAAATCTTTGATAAAAGATACCAATATACCAATGAGTACGAATGATACCAATGGCAACTAATGCAGCCAACCCTGATTTTTATTCGTATATTAGTATCTGTTATTTATGAGTTTTCTGAACTTGCGAAAAACAAAAAAAGAGGCGCCGGAACCGGCGAAGAAGCTGCCGGTCAGGGAAGCAGCGGTAAAAAAATCCGCGGCGGTACAGAGTGCATCAAACTCTGCTGTGGAGAGCGGCGCCATGTATGTCGTGTTACGGCATCCGCGCGTTACCGAAAAAGCTTCCGCGATGTCCGAGAGAGGCGCGTATGTGTTTGGCGTCTCAAAGACCGCAAATAAGCGAGAAATCGCGAAAGCGGTGCGTCTGTTTTACAACGTAACGCCGGTAAAGGTACGAGTGGTAACTATGCCCCCTAAGCGGGTTTTCATAAAAGGACGAATCGGCTTTCGGGGAGGGGGAAAAAAGGCGTATGTGTACCTCAAGCCAGGACAGAAGATAGAAATAGTCTAGTAGCTTTCTAGCTTGTTAGCTGATTAGCTTTTTAAGAGACAAAGGCCTTTCAGAAGCTAGTAAGCTAAAAAGCTAGTAAGCTAAAAAGCTATGAAGATTTACAAACCTACAACCCAATCCCGCCGCCACATGACCGGCATCAATTATCGGGAGTTTCTCACGACGAGCACGCCGGTTAAGTCACTTGTGTTCGGAGGAAAACGCAGTGTTGGTCGCAACAATTACGGCCGCATTACCGTGCGGCACCAAGGCGGCGGCCATAAGCGCCTCATGCGCGCCGTTGATTTTGTCTATGATAAACGTGATATTCCCGCGCGCATCGCGAGCGTGGAGTACGACCCGAGTCGAAGCGGCTTTATCGGTCTTGCGGCGTACGCGGACGGCGAGAAACGCTATGTGCTTTTGCCGCATGGAGTGAAAGTCGGCTCGACATTCATCGTATCGGATAAGGCGCCGGTACTCCCGGCGAATCGCCTGCCGCTTAAGGCGATTCCCGTTGATACGTTTGTATACAATGTGGCGCTTAGGCCCGGCGGTCCGGCGCTCCTTGCCCGTTCGGCTGGTAACGCCGCGAAAGTGAAAGCCCAGGAAGGAAACTATACCTTCGTGGAACTTCCTTCCACAGAGGTCCGAAAAGTAATCAACACAGCGTGGGCTTCTATCGGCGCGGTATCAAATGAGGAAAATCATCTAGTCGTTATCGGCAAGGCTGGACGCAGCCGCTGGCTCGGCGTTCGCCCGACCGTTCGCGGTTCCGCACAAAATCCGCCAGACCATCCATATGGCGGAGGAGAAGGAAGACAAGGAAGAGGACTTCGCCGAGCAAAGACGAGATGGGGCAAGCCATCTGGAAAAGGACAGAAGACAAGAACACCCAAGAAATATTCAAACGTGTTCATTGTTTCTAGAAGAAAGGTTGGTTCCAAACGCGGAACCGCGCTACACTAACATTAATGACTCGCCAGAACTCCCTGCCTTCCTAGGCAGGGATGAATGGCGGGTCAGCGAAAGGGGGCGGGGAAACTGTAGTTTCCCCGTGGAGGAGAGC
>Ga0155888_162_pt1 | contig 5629 bp, 6 predicted proteins | sample RifCSPlowO2_01_FD_107542 | JGI IMG/M metagenome (GOLD analysis project Ga0155888, IMG submission 107542) | Candidatus Taylorbacteria bacterium RIFCSPLOWO2_01_FULL_50_130 | reverse complement strand
TTGCGGCCCATAGAATGCGTTTCTTTCCTTTTTCCGTGAGCCTCCTGTCTTTGATGTCGTACACGATTTATACTCTAGCGTCTTTTCTTTTCCCGCGCAAACCGATAGCAGGGTGGAAGAACCTATTGCAACCACAACACCAAGATTTTTAGCAAAATTATGACGGCCGTCATAATTTTGCTAAAAAGTAATATATGTACCAATAAGTCCTTTTGCCACGTTAATGGGAATTGAGAAACTGATGCTGTTTGAGCCAATTACCGTTGCAACATTCACACCAATGACTTTGCCGTCCATGGTAAGCAAGGGCCCCCCCGAATTGCCCGGATTGATGGCCGCGTCGGTTTGAATGACACCTGCGAGACGCACCATGCGTGTCCCGTCGCTTGCTTCAAGCGTACGATTGAGCCCCGAGATAATTCCGACGGAAACAGAATTGTTATACTCTCCGAGCGCGTTGCCGACGGCGATGACTGTTTGCCCGAGTTTCAGCGTATCGGAATTTCCGAGCGACGCGGCGCGAAACGGGCCGCCGTCAACTTTAAGAAGTGCGATATCATGTTCCGTATCGCGGAACACGACACGTCCGCTCTTCTGCGCGCCGTCCGAAAGGAGCGCGGTATAGAACGCGCCCTCGTCCGCGACGACATGGCGGTTGGTCAGAATATAGCCATTGCTTGAAACGATGAATCCAGTACCGGCGCCGATTTTCTGACGTTCAACCCCCTTTTGCCGGTACACCGGGACGCGGAAGTTGAAATCTTTGAAAAAAGGGTCGTTGCCAAATGGGTTCACGTACTCTACCGCAAGTTGGGGGAGGTCCTTGCTGACGACGATGGATACAACGGACGGCGTAATTTTCGCAACCGCGTCCGTCAACAATTCGTCCTGCGACTTTTCGCGAACCTCTTTTCTGTTCTCAAGCTCTTTGACGGAAAGCGCCACACGCGAATTCTCTCCAGAAAGCATTTGCACCCGCTCGCCCAGTACGGCTATTTGTTCCTGCAGCAGTGCAATTTTTTCGTCAAATGAACGTTCTCTTTCGTTAAGATACGTTTCTAGCCAACTTCGCGCGAAATATCCGATAAGACCCAAAACTGCAATAAGTATAAGTGCCCCGATGATGCGTTTTGTTTGTAGCGCAAGCATACATATAGTATATCTTATGGGCGCAATCAAATGTTATACTTGCTAGTGAGGAAGAAAATAGAAACGGCTTTTTGCGCTTCCATTCCGACCGAACGACGCAATTATATAATACGAAGCGCTCCCATACTGTTTTATGCAAAATGACGAACTCAAAAAGAAACTCACGCCGGAGCAGTACCATGTAACGCAAGAAAAAGGAACCGAGGCGCCGTTCTCTGGGAGATTCGTGAATCATCGTGAGAAAGGGATGTATCGATGTATTGTATGCGGAGCTTTGCTTTTTCCTTCTGATGCGAAGTTTGATTCTGGTACCGGCTGGCCGAGTTTTGAGCAGGCGATTTCGGGAGCGATTGTCCAAGTCTTGGATACCTCTCAGGGTATGCCTAGGACTGAAATTACCTGTGCAAAATGCGCCGCACATCTCGGGCACGTGTTTGATGATAGCCCGACAAAGACTGGCAAGCGATATTGCGTGAGCTCCTGCTCTCTTGATTTTTCATCCAGCGAAGACACGCGCGGACGACACGCAGAATAACGCGGACAAGAAGCATTGAGATGATTACAAAACTATTCTTGCTGCAATTTGTCCTTTTTGTCCGATACTTCGTCAAGCTGGCGCAAAATGATTTTCGTCGTAGCCGGGCTACGCCTCAATCATTTTGCTGGCTTTCCTCGTCTCGAACAAAAAGTCCTAAATTTCGCTTAAAAATAGTTTTGTAACCATCTCATTCTGTTTCACTTTACCCAAGTAAAGTGGGGCTTGTATGCACGACAGTTTCTGTCTTCTTCAGTTCATAAAAGTTCTTATGACCGCTAATCTCTCAACAACCATCGAACTTCGACATCCTGCGCTTCTGCGCAGGGTTAAATTGCACGGAGTATTCGTGAGCCGCTGGCGACCCACAGGGTTTAACGCCCTGTAGTGTCGCTCTTAAGCTTTACTGAATAATTCATTAAAGATATCCTTATTTTAATGACTCGCCAGAACTCCCTGCCTTCCTAGGCAGGGATGAATGGCGGATCAGCGAAAGGGGGCGGGGAAACTGTAGTTTCCCCGTGGAGGAGAGCAGTGAGCGAGTCTGCGAGCGAGCGTTGAGAACCGAGGGTTCTTAAAGGAAACTCCGCTCGCCGAACGCCCTGTGCTCCTGCACAGGGATAGGACGAGCGGAGTTTACGCCATATCTTCAAAAAAGTTATTTTCCAGCTGCCAATCCAAAGATAGCATTATTTTGAGCCATATCTTGAATAGTTCAACAAAACCATTCGCAAATCATGGGACTGTTGCCGAATGGCAAAATCGTCGTTTTTGCCACGCAGAAATAAGGGTTATTTTGGACAAAAAGTGACAAAAACGCTATTCGGCAACAGTCCCATCATATTTCCTACATCATGTCCGCTATTGTTGTTAAGGCCATGCTTATCGTGCGAAACGGCGAAAAACTCCTTTTCAGTCGCGGATTTGACGAGGTAAAGAATCAGGGATTTCTGCGGCCGCTTGGAGGACATGTTGAATTTGGGGAGAAAGGCGAAGACACAATTCGGCGCGAAATGAGGGAAGAACTTGGGTGTGATACGCGGAATCTTCGATTTTCGGAGACCCTAGAAAACATTTTTACCTATCGCGGCAAGCGCAATCACGAAATTATTCTCGTTTATGAGAGTGAGCTTTCAGATAAATCTTTCTACACAAAAGACACCTTCGTATTTTGGGAAGGAAAAAGAAAGACTGAAGCAGGCTGGTTCTCAAAAACTGATGCTGAAAAGGAGAAAATTCCGATTTATCCGCCATTCAAATACTTTTAGCATTTGCTCGCGGACGTGCGGAACTATTCAAAGTTGTGCCATGAGAATAATTGACCTTACGCATCCATTTACCGCTTCCATGCCAGCGTATCCTGGCGACCCGAAGTCAGGACTAAAACAGATTGCCTCGGTTTCAAAGGATGGATATGCCGACCACAAACTTGAAACGACGATGCACGCGGGTACGCACATTGACGCGCCGGCGCATACTATTGAAGATGGAAAGCGGATTGATGAATTGCCTCTCGAATCTTTTCGCGGAAGAGGGATGTGCATAGACGCGAGGGAGCGGAAAGAGATAGATGCCGTACTATTGAAAGATTGTGAGATTAAAAAGGGCGACGTTGTTCTATTTTGCACCGGCTTTTCGAAGAGATATCGCGACAAAGATTATCTCACCGACTTTCCGGTGATGACGGAGGCTCTGGCAGAAGAACTTGCAGAGCGCAGGATAAAAATGGTTGGAATGGATACACCAAGCCCAGACAAAATACCCTACACGGTCCATAAAATTCTTCTTGGCGCTGGTATTCTCATCATGGAAAACCTCGCTAATCTTGAGGCGTTTTTGGAAATCAAGGATTTCTTTGTTGAGGCGTTTCCCCTCCGTCTTGCCGCCGATGCCGCTCCGGCTCGAATTGTGGCCGTAATTAGATAATATAGGGGTGTGGATAACTTGCCTTTGACTAGCTGAAAAAGGAGTACAATAGAGGTGAGGTCTAGAATCCGATGGCTGTACCGCAAGGGAAGGTCAGACAGTATGTAACAAGACTGATAGGATTCAGGACCTCACTAAGGAACTCTCCCATTGGGAGGGTTTTTTAGTGTGCCATCTGCTTATAGGTGAAATAAGCGCACGATGTACGAATAATAGTGAAATCAGAATCTTCCATTCGCAGTCATTCGTTGGATTTCAATTCGTATTTTCGTATATTTAACAACATGCGCATTATCGCTCACCTGGACATGGATGCGTTTTTCGCGGCCGTTGAAGAACGCAATCGGCCGTACCTTCAAGGCACGCCGATAGTCGTCGGCTCGGATCCGCAGGGAGGCAAAGGCCGCGGAGTCGTATCCACCGCAACCTATGCGGCGAGGGGCTACGGCATCAGAAGCGCGATGCCGATTCGCAAAGCGTGGGAGCTCTCGGAAGAAGTGCGTAAGAAAGGATTGCCACCGGTGGTTTTCATCTCCTCGGAATTTCGGAAGTACAGTGAGGTTTCAAAGAAAATCGTGCATATTGTTCACGAACATTTGCGAGAGACTCAAAAGAATCTTTTCGAAATGGAACCGCCGGCACTCGAGCGGGCAAGCGTTGACGAGTGTTTCTTTGATTTGTCATTTGCCAGCTCGTTCAAAAAGGCGCGGAGGATCGCCGCGGTGATTAAAAAGGACATTTTGGAAAGAGAACAATTAACCGCCTCAATAGGCATCGGGCCGAATAAGCTTATCGCGAAAATTGCGTCGGATTTTCAAAAGCCAAATGGGTTGACGGTAGTTACGCCGGATGCGGTCTTTGATTTTCTTGCGCCGCTTGACGTACGAAAAATCCCCGGAGTCGGGCCGAAAGCGGAGGAAAGATTGAGACATCTTGGCGTTCGCACGGTCGCGCATGCACGCAAACTGGATGAAGAAAGACTTCGCGGCATGTTCGGCAAGTGGGGGAAAGAGTTGTATTTAAAATTTCGCGGAGAGGATGATTCACCGGTCATTGCGCATGCACCACCAGCAAAATCAATCGGAGAACAGGAGACGCTTCCTGAAGATTCCTTGGAGATGAAGATTCTGCTTCCGTATCTTGAGCGGCAGGCGAGGAATCTTGCGCGGTATCTTGCGAGGAGCGGCTTCAAAAGTTTTCGTACGATCGTGCTTACGGTTCGGTTTGCGGATTTTGAAACGGTATCGCGCTCTCGCACGCTACCGGAGCCTGCCGTTGACGCAGAAACGCTTCGCCGTAATGTTACGCAAATGTTCTTCCCGTTTCTTGACCGGCGTGAGAATCCTAAGCGTAAGAAAATCAGACTGCTTGGAGTAAGAATAGAAAAACTACTTCCATAATTTCTCTTTACAGGTGTGTCGCTACGAGTTATGGAGATGCAGACTACACCGTGCTAACCTATCACTCCTGTCACTACAACACTACAAATATCGAAACAACAACAGAGACACCCAAAATAACAGTAAGAACTAAACTCAACCAAGTTGCCTTCCTCTTGACAATTTTAACATCTGTAAGATTATTTCTGCGATTAAAAACCCAAATTAAACATTTCCTCATTAGATAATAGCAAAATATCAGACCCCAGAGGATGATATACGCGAAACCTTCAGCAACTCCAGCAAATCCCCCGGTGGTATCTTCTTGCAGAAAAAAAGGTAAACCAAAATACAATAAAGCGGTTGTGACAGCAAATAGTAAAAGTAGATACAAAAAACTAAACTTCGGTTTCATAGCAATACTTTAACATCTATAGTGAATACTTCATATTTGAGCTGTGTATAGTGCAAAAACTGGTTAGGCTTTTTATGCCCCGGAGGGAAGTGATATAATGGCGTTATGTCAGATGAAATACCCGGTGGTCGCCGCCAAAAAGGATTGCGGCAAATCATCATTGGCGTAGTGGTGCTCCTTATCGCCGGAGCTTTCTACTTTTTGGGTGGAAATCAAGAACCCGTG
>Ga0155888_130_pt1 | contig 8523 bp, 9 predicted proteins | sample RifCSPlowO2_01_FD_107542 | JGI IMG/M metagenome (GOLD analysis project Ga0155888, IMG submission 107542) | Candidatus Taylorbacteria bacterium RIFCSPLOWO2_01_FULL_50_130 | reverse complement strand
TGACGTTTCGTTTGAGATGGCGGGGTTCAATTCTTCTCTCAATAATTGCCTGTTTGCAACACGGCGCGGGGGAGACGTAATTGCATTCGGCATCAAAAGCGGCGACTTTGTGCTTGAAGACTATAACCGGTTCATTGTGCGCGGCATCACGGTGCACGCGGTCATTGGGCGTCGCCTCCCCGAAACATGGGAAACGACACAGCGGCTTTTTTCGGACGCAAAGAACAAAATCCAAGAGGACATCTGGAACATCATTCTGAATCAAGGAAAAGGCACTATCCTGCCGCTAAAAGAGTATACTAAGGGGCGTTTTGAGGAGATGTTGGCGAAGCACCCCAAACTCCTGATTGAAGTCTAGAATCAGGAGAAAACACAAAGCACAATATGCAAAAAACCAAACGAGTTGCATAAAATCCAAAGGCGTAAACTTTTTGTGTTTTGAACGGCTTGTGTTTTGTTTGGATTTTGGATGCTGTGTTTTGGACAGTTTATTTTTACCAATATGTTTTCAAACGAATTCAAAACGGAAATAGAAAAGGAGCTCCAGTCCATGCGCGAGGACGGGCTTTTTAAGGTGGAAAAGACGATAGAAGGCCGCCTCGGGACGACAATCAGAGTTGACGGCAAAAAACTCATTAACCTTTGCTCCAACAACTATCTTGGGTTGGCCCAGCACACCGGAGTGATACGAGCCGCGGGAAAGGCGTTACGAAAGTACTCGCTCGGTCCAAACAGCGTCCGCTTCATTGTGGGGACAACCGACCTGCACAAGGAACTTGAGGCGGCCATTTCAAAATTCTTCCAGACGGAAGATACGATTCTTTACACCTCCTGCTTTGACGCGAACGCCGGACTTTTTGAAGTCCTGCTCTCTGAAAGAGACGCTCTATTCTCCGACGAATTAAATCATGCCTCCATCATTGACGGCGTGCGGCTTTGCAGAGCAGAACGTTTTCGTTTCGCGCACGGCAACATGGAAGAACTTGAGAAGCATCTGGCCAAGGCAAAAGAATCGCGCAGAAGACTCATTGTTACTGATGGTGTCTTCTCAATGGACGGCGAAATCGCGAAGCTTGACGAGCTCCAAACGCTCGCGGAGAAGTATGACGCGCTCCTTGCGGTGGATGACTCGCACGGTTCGGGAGTGTTGGGAAAGACCGGCCGCGGCAGTATTGAGGAAAGAGGGATATTAGGAAAGGTAGACATTATTACCTCTACCTTCGGCAAAACGCTCGGCGGCGCGGGCGGGGGATTCGCAACGGGACGAAAAGAAATTATTAACCTGCTTCGACAGAAAAGCCGCCCCTATCTTTTCTCCAACAGTCTTATGCCGGCCATCGCGGGCGCGGCGCTATTCGTACTTTTGCACTTCGACAAGGATTTCCTACCGCTTAAGGAGAAACTCACTCTAAACACAACATATTTCAGAACAAAATTGGAGAAGTTGGGTTATAACGTAGGCGGAAGAATCCCCCTTAGCAAAGGGGGTGCCCGAATCGGCGAGGGCGGGGGTTGTCACCCCATAACGCCCATCATGACCATGGACGAACAAAAGACAATGGCGCTTGCCGATGAGCTTCTCAAAGAAGGAGTATATGTCCGCGGTTTTGCGTATCCGGTAGTGCCGAAAGGAAAAGGCAGGGTACGCGTTCAGATTTCCGCGGCGCACACGAAAAAACAGCTTGATAAGGCAATTGAGGCACTTGAGCGAGCAGGGAGGAAATTACAAATAATTCAGTAATTAGTACTTAGTAGATAGACTATAGACCTGAAGAAAATATTTGTTTTCTTGTCTATATTCTAAATACTACCTACTATATTCTTCATTCTTCTGTGAAGACCGTCGTCATCATCGGAGGAGGTACCGGTACATTCACGCTCCTGCAGGGGCTGCGGCAGTTCCCCATCAACAACATCGTGATTGTCTCAACCGCCGACGACGGCGGTTCCACCGGCGTACTCCGTAGAGACCTTGGCATCATGCCCATGGGGGACATCAGGCAGTGTCTCATCGGCCTGTCGTACACGGTTCCGACGCTGCAAAAGCTGTTCACCTACCGATTTGATACCGGCTCTCTCAAGGGCCACAATGCTGGCAATATCATTCTCGCGACGCTTCAGAAAATAAGCGGCTCTCCAGAGGGAGCTATCGCGGAAGCGGCGCGACTTCTTAACGTCCGCGGCGAGGTGCTGTTCGTCTCAAGACAGCCGACGACGCTCTCTGCCAGACTTGCGGATGGCATGCTCATTAAAAGCGAACACGAACTAGATGAACCGGCTACAAAGAAGCGCGCGCCGATAAAGAAACTTATGCTCACCCCCGCGCGAATTTTCGGAGAAAAGATTCGTTCAGGCAAACAGGCGGAAGCCAATCCGAGGGTGCTCGACGCGCTTGCGCGGGCGGATGCGATAGTGCTCGGGCCGGGCGATTTGTACACGTCCACATTTCCGAATCTGCTTGTCCCAGGAATTGTCGAAGCTATCAAGGCATCTAAAGGAAAGAAAATCTTAATTACGAACATCATGACCAAGCTCGGCCAAACCGACGGATTCAAGGTTTCTGACTTTGTCCGCGAGGTGAATGCGTATCTCGACGGAAATGAAAATTCGCCGGCGATAGATGCGGTTATCGTGAATACGCAAAAACCACGACCCAACATTTTGGCTCGATATGTAAAGGAAAAAGCGTCTTTCGTACAGCCGGATATTGAAAAGGTAAAGAAGCTTGGTATGCAAGTAATCGCGAAGGCAGTCATTTCAAATCACCTAGAGAAAAAGGCAAAAGGCGACGGCCTTTCTCGAAGCCACGTGCGGCACGACTCGGAAAAAATCGCGGAAATTATTTGGGACCTTATAAAATAGCTTTCAGAAAAGATATGGAGATACAGAAGGAACACAAGCAAAATGGGCAAAATGTCGTTCGTCTTAGCGCCGTGGAAAACGGTGAGGAGATTGGAGTTGTGTACCTGTATATCATACGAAATGATTCTCACAAAGAGCCGTACGGGCTTCTTGAGGACCTGTTTGTGAAAGAAGCGTACAGAAAAAAGGGCACCGGAAGCGCTCTTGTCAAGGAGGCGATTGAGGAAGCAAAACGACTCCGTTGTTACAAAGTTATCGGCACGAGCCGGATGGCGCGAGAAGAGGTGCACCGTCTCTACGAAAAGCTTGGGCTAAAGAAACACGGCTTTGAATTCCGCATGGATTTCTAACCTCGAAGCGTTTCAAGCAGTTCTTCATGGATTTTCCCGTTGCTTGCGGCAAACTGTGTGGCGGTTGATACAAATGGCTTTCCTTCCCAATCGGTCGCTGTGCCGCCGGCTTCAGCGAGAATAAGCATTCCCGCCGCCACGTCATACACTTTGATTCGCTCGCTGACGGAGAAATCAAGCTTCCCCTCCGCGATGTAACAGAGCTCAAACGCTCCTCCGCCATACGCCCGCCCACGATACGCCATTCGCGCGACTCGCTGCAGGGCGAGATCATCAGCGAGAATCTTCATGCGCCCCACGCTTCCTAAGCCATCGCTCACGCGCGCGACGGAAGACACCGAAAGTCTCTCCTTCCCATTTTTGAAGGCGCCTTTTCCGCGTATGGCGGAATAGGCGGTACGTCCCAGAGGATCGACAATCAACGCGACCATTGGCGTCTCTTCCTTCCAAAGTCCGAGCGAAATGGACGCGCACGGAAGTCCTCGTATATAACTGATTGTCCCGTCAATCGGGTCAATGTACCAGGTGTATGGACTTTGTTTCTTCTGCGCGGGAAATTCTTCTCCGGAAATTGAGTGGGCGGGGAACTCTTTTGCGAGTACTGATGTGATAACGGTCTCAATCGCTTTGTCCGCATCCGTTACCGGACTCTTGTATATGCCTTGCTGTTTCTCGACAACGCCGGACGGCTTGCCAAATGACTTGCGAAAAATTGGTTCAGCTTTCTTAACAGCTTGGAGCGCTACTTCCAAAAACTTCTGTGGGTTGTCCCGCATAGTGTTTCTCATCCCGTTAGAAATAGGTCGCGGTCGTATTATGACCAGTGCTGTTCTGCAAGTAATGGTAATGAATAGTGTAACTAATGATGTTCTCTTCTCGAATAGCGACCGCGGCTTCTAATGGGACCATGTTACCATTAACGCCCGTGTTGGCCAAAAGATTATGGTAGACTTTTGAGTAAGATGACACTTGACGCCCAGATTGAAACAGTGTTTCGTCTCTCGCCTTCACAGCGAAAAGCGCTTTATAAACTTCGCGTAACCACCGTGGAGGACTTGCTGTACCACTTCCCCACTCGGTATGGCGACGCGGTTCTGGTGAAAACTATCGCAACACTGCAAAAAGGCGACAGCGCGGCGGTGTACGGCACAATTGGGAAGCTCAAAACCTCCAAGGCATTTTTTAAAAAAATCCCGATGGCGGAGGGCGTTTTGGACGATGGCACGGGAAAAATAAAAATCATTTGGTTCAACCAACCATACCTCGCAAAAATGATCGCTGATGGCGCTCTTGTCCGAGCGGAGGGCAAGGTTTCCGAACGGCGCAAAAGTGGAGCACTCTATTTTTCAAATCCGAAAATTGAGAGAGTAAATAGCGTACCGGAACACTCCGACCAGTCGCTTTTTGGAAACGGCGTCGACAGCCACCATCTTTATCCTGTGTATCCAGAGTCGCGCGGCGTTACCTCAAACTGGTTGTATCACGCCGTGCAGAAGATTCTCAAGACTGGAGTGCTTGAGACCCGTACCGACCCGATTCCGCAGGACATTCTTGCAAAGTATCACCTGCCATCGCTCAAAACCGCGCTGATTTGGATTCACGCGCCTCAAAAGGAATCGGACGCCGTTGCGGCGCGAAAGCGCTTTGCGTTTGAAGAAGTATTTTTAATCCAGCTTGAAAAGCAAAAAGAGAGGCGGCTGTGGCAGAAAGAGAAATCATTTACCATTGAAAAGGGCGAGGAGCATATTGCACACTTTACGAAACGTTTTCCATTTTCGTTTACCAATGCTCAAAATAGGGCTATTAGCGGAATTCTTGAAGACTTCAGAAAAGGCCTCCCTATGGCGAGGCTTCTTGAGGGTGATGTGGGAAGCGGCAAGACTGCCGTCGCGGCTACTACCGCCTATGCCGTCGTCACCAGCCGTCCGAAAGGACAGTCCTATGGGACACTACAGGTCGCCTACATGTGCCCCACCGAAATTCTGGCGAAACAACAATTCGAGAACTTTATTTCGTTTTTTTCGCACCTACCTATCAACATCGGTCTCATAACGTCTTCCGGTTGCAGAAAATTCGCGTCCAAAATGAATCCGCACGAAGCAACAGACATGTCTCGCGCTCAACTTCTAAAGTGGGTTACGGACGGTGAAATCTCAATTCTCGTCGGTACGCACTCGCTTATCCAGAAATCCGTGAAGTTCAAGCATCTGGCATATGTCATCATTGACGAACAGCACCGCTTCGGCGTCGCCCAGCGCAAGGCATTGGTACGCGGACAGGCGCGGACAAACGCGCCGCAAGGTGGAGAGCGTGTGTCTCATCCGCGTGAATTCGCATGTTGTCCGCACTTGCTATCGATGACCGCGACTCCAATACCGCGGACGCTCTCTCTTACCATCTACGGAGATTTGGATTTGACGCTTCTCGACGAACTGCCGCCCGGAAGAAAACCGATTATCACTGAAATCGTGCCGCCGGAAGCGCGCTCCGCCATCTACGAAAAAATCAGAAAGGAGCTTCATGCAGGGAGGCAGACATATGTTATTACTCCACGCATAGATGAACCAGACCCGGCGAAAGAGTTTGCCATGCAAGCGAAGTCCGCGAAAGCGGAAGCGGCGCGACTCAAGAAAGACGTATTCCCCGAATACAGGGTCGGCGTCATGCACGGCAAATTGAAAGACGGAGAAAAGGAGGATGTGATGGAAGATTTTAAGGACGGCAAAATCAACATTCTTGTTTCAACGTCCGTCGTGGAAGTTGGCGTCAATGTAGAAAACGCGACCGTCATTGTCATTGAGGGAGCGGAACGATTCGGCCTTGCTCAACTTCATCAACTCCGCGGCAGAGTGCTCCGGAGTACGCGCCAGGCATACTGCTTTGTCTTCACGGAGTCGGGTGGAAAAGATGTTTTGGAGCGCTTGAGGGCCTTGCAAGAAGCCAAAAACGGGTTTGAACTCGCCGAGTATGATCTTAAATTTCGCGGCGCAGGCGAACTCTCCGGCGCCGTTCAGTGGGGCGTTTCTGACATCGCAATGGAAGCTCTGAAAAACCTCAAAATGGTAGAAGCCGCCCGCTTTGAGGCGGGACGGCTTCTCGAAGAAGACGAAACTCTTGCAGGATATCCGTTTCTTCTGACATATTTCAGTTTAAGAGGGAAGAAAATTCATTTTGAATGAGGAGTGGGTCTTGTCTGCTTACCTGGTTCGGTCGCGAATGAGTCGTGCGTCAATCGTAAAGTCTGAAGTCGTGCTTACTTTACCCTTGATTCCGACGTAGTCCCCGACATGAATATCGGAGATAAGGTGATTCTCGGAGTTAATAATGGTGGTTGAAGCGACATTCACCGTCCACGGGCCGCCCCAGCTTTTCACCGAGAGCGTGCTCGTGCCATTCGAGAGCACAGCGCCGCGCATGACGGCGTTACTGCGCCCGCCGATTTCAATCATGAATAATGGCGTGCTGGTAGCGTGATTTTCCTTCTTCTCTTCCTTCTTTTCGAACTTGCTCTCCACTTTCGCTATTCTCTCCTCGAACCGTGCCTCGAGACGGGTTTGCAGTCTCTCCGTCTGCTCCTGCAGTCTTTTCATCCGAAACTCAAATCTATCCCGAATGTCAGCAAATTGCGTCTTCAAGCCAACCGAAGCATTGGCGCTCGCACTAGCTCCGGTATCGAGAGAAACCGCTAATGCCGTGCTAGCGGAGGCGGAAACGGCAAAGACTGAAGCGAGTACTGCGACAAGTAATTTATTTTTCATATGTTTATGGTTTAATCTGGTAAAAGCGCCACTTTTGTGGCTACCGTAATAGAAGACGGTGGCTGTTAGCAATTCTTACACAGCAAAACCAAACCCCCCATCTAGCAGATGCAGGCAAGCGAAGATTCTACGCGGAAAAATCATTCGTAACTGCCGTGGTCGCCAAGGGAATAAAGAGAGTATGTGACAGGGAGTCAAAAACTTGATAGGCCGCGCGCGTATGTCTAAGCTCCCATGCTATTTTCCAGTCTTGTGGGTCTAAACTCTGAATTACTGATATTCGCTTAATAGATTATAGATTAACGAATTTTACCTTGAAAATATGGACTGCTCCGCGCGGCGCACTCGCCGCGCGGAGCAGTCAATTCCGACAAAGTCAGTTTTGGTGCTTCATTCTTAAAATAGTTCGAACGCTACTCGTTCAGTACAGGTTTCCCATTTCCTCGCCGTCAGAACGACTCCGAAATAAGAGGGAAGCTTTTCGAGCCCCTCGCGCAATGTGCGCAGGCACAGTGCTCGTGCGAATACTGTAATTATACACTTTGCGCGAACCTTTTTTGAAAAGAATTAAAATGGACTCGGCTCTTTTCCCGCCCGCAGGAGGGGTCTGGGAAGGAATGCGGGCGGGTTTCGGACTGGGGGTTTCGGACTTCAAAAATTCGCCACTGGATTTCGTGCCAATGAAATTGGCGCACCGCAGATATTATTCAAATAAGGACACAAACCAATGCCAAATTTTTTGAAAAACATTTAACTTTTCTACCGGCACAGGTTCTGGAGAAGGTTCTGGCGTTGGTGTTGGGGTAGGAGTTGGAGTGGGCGTTGGGATAGGTGTCGGTTTTATTTCCGAATCTTGAAAGGAAATAATATGATTAACATATGTTCCCATACCCCAATCAGACATTGTCGTACCATCACTTCTTTTTTTAAGATCACTACTATCGAGTAAGGTAATGGATTTAATCAAATTTCCGGTTGGCGTATAAGATTGTCCTGGAGACAATCGAAATGATTTGCCATCTAATTGATAATTCACTTCCATTTTACACCTATCATTTTTATCACATTCCAATTCTTTTCCCGCTTCTACAATAAGTTTGCTATTGCGGTACGAATAATCTCCATAACTGTCATTCACAGCCGCATACTGCAATTTTCCACTTCGTGTAAATAATCCAGAAAATCCATAACTACAGACATGGAATTGTGGCCCCGTGATGATAATGTCTCCTTTTTGAAGGGAAATTTTATCAAGGACTTTTGTCGAGAGTGAAATTTTGTTCACCCAGTCGCTATATTCTGATTGTGGTTTCTCCGAAAGGCGGAAATTATTTTTTACATAAGCATTAACGGTATTCTCATATCGATCAATGCTGATTGTTTGGTTGATAGCAAAATCAGAAGTATCGAAGGTATAAACATTATCTAGTAGAATTTCGGAGTAAGATTCTTTTTTAGTAACCGCTATCGGCCATTGAAAGTGTTACCGAAAGCGGAGTGGATAGGCCATAAATAGGTTACCGTGGTCGCATTATGACCATGGAAACAAAAAA
>Ga0155888_138_pt1 | contig 13052 bp, 14 predicted proteins | sample RifCSPlowO2_01_FD_107542 | JGI IMG/M metagenome (GOLD analysis project Ga0155888, IMG submission 107542) | Candidatus Taylorbacteria bacterium RIFCSPLOWO2_01_FULL_50_130 | reverse complement strand
GGATTAGAATACAAGTTCGATGTCTTTAACGGCATCGCGAAACTCGATACCCACAGTCGGGAGGAACGTGTGCAGTACTTTGTGGGTTGGACCAATAAATTTTAGCATGCCGTCGTGAACGGAAAAACAAACTTTTGGTTTGAGGAGTGTCGCGTAATCAATTGCTTCTTCTAGTTTGAGCCATGGGCCGGCAACCGGTAGAGCGAGTATCTCGACAGGTTTCCCTGGATTGTAAAAAGCGTCGCCAGGGTAAAAGAAACGACTGGCAATACAGTAGCCCGTATTTACGACCTGCCCAAAATCCTGATAAATAGTCGCGTGCTTTTCGCCAAAACCTTCAAGCAGGATGCCGGAAATAGTTTTGCCTTGCTTGTCTTCAAGAAGTTCATAGCCGATTCCCTCTTTTTCCAGAAGTTTGCCGACTCCGCGATTCGTAATTACCTTTGCCTTCAAATTATTCCTCAACACCGCTTTTAGTGAATCCATATGCAAATGGTCTTGATGCTCATGCGTAACCAAAATGACATCGATACTTTTCATCTCGTTTTGAGACGTGGAGAACATTCCAGGGTCGGTTAGTATTTTAAGTCTCGATTCTTCAATTAGTAGGCAGCAGTGTCCAAGCTTGGTGATTTTCATGTAGTCATTGTAAAGAAGCTACTAGTCTCGGCAATTTAGAAAATGAAGAGGTGCGAGCATCAGCGTGATTAAGCTGATTTTTAGAATAGATGATGACTCTCATCCCCGCTGCCCGCGCGGCTGTAACATCATTTTCTACATCGCCGATATAGACGCATTCTTCCGGCTGCACTTTTAGTTTCTGTGCCGCAAGAAGCAACGGCTCCGGATGCGGTTTGTGGTTAGCGGTGTCTTGATACGAAACCGCAACCTTGAAATATCTTTTTAGTTTCGCGAGTTTGGGAGACTCGTACACACTCTCTTTGACCCTGCTCGTAACAATCCCGAGCAGATATTGCTTATCCAATTCTTTTACAACTTCTTCCGCTGTATCTGGCATTGTCAATCGTTCAACATCATATTCAACTTTGCGACTGCGTCCGAGTTCCCATATCTTTTTGATTTCTTCTTCAGAAATAGATTCCGTAAGTTCCCGTATCGTATCCATCATACTCAAATGAAACAGCGCCGAAAACTCTTTTCGGGTCGGCGGACGATATCCTGTTTTCTTCATTAAGTTCTGGAAAAATTTCAAATTGGCCTCAAAAGAATCGAGGAGGACGCCGTCTATATCAAAGATTACTGCCTTAACCACGTTTGCTTTATTCCCTCTCATGATGATGCAATGGCTCCTCTTTACTTGGGTAAAGTGTAGCAAATGCGCCTAGGTGATGTCAACTACCGGCGTATATTACTTCTGTGTTGTGTGTGAAATGATGTCAAGCGAGTAGCGTTTTCCCGAAAGATAATCTCGAATTTCTTTTTTGATGTCCATATCCCGAAGCATCGTGCCGTTCATGGCATAGATTTCCTCAGGAGAAAACCATTTTGTCTCGCTTATCTCATTCATCAAAAATCCTTCCGCGTCTCCGCTAGCGGTACCAAAAAAGATGAGTTTGAGCGAGTGGCGCCTCACTCGCGGCGTATCGACGCGGCCTTCGTTCTCTTTTACGAGCGAATATATGCCTAAAAGATGTGTCGGGGTAAACAGTAGTCCGGTTTCTTCACGAACTTCACGCACAACGGCATCAGCGGGGCGCTCCCCCACATCAATCCATCCGGCTGGCTGATTCCACCTGCCGTGGGCACGGTGTCCGGGATGATGCTCTTTTACCAGCAAAAACTTGCCGTCGCGTTCGATAATCGCGCCCGCAACCGCAAACACTTGTGTAAAGACCCGTTCGTTTTCAGCCGACATATATGGGTTACGAAAGCGTCCTCAAAAACTCTTTAAACTCTTTCCGTGTTTCGGGATGCTCCAAACCGAAACGAACGGTCGCCTTGAGAAAGCCGAATTTGGAGCCGCAATCAAGCCACTCGCCTTCAAGCTTAACGCCGTAGACATCCCCTTTTCTCGCCACAGCATCAAGCGCGTGCGCGAGACGGAGTTCCCCGTCGGAACCGGCCTTAACCTTCGCAAGCATTCGCATAACATCCGGCGTAATGATGTATTTCCCAACCACCGCGAGATTTGACGGGGCGTCTTTTAACTTTGGCTTTTCGATCGTCTCTCGTATCCGCACCACGCGAGCGTCCACTTTTTCTCCCTTTACGATGCCTTTGGTCGGGACGACTTCGGGGGGGACTTCCGCGAGCGCGACGATTGGTCCCCCGTATTTTTTGTATACCGAAATAAGTTGTTTAAGCGCAGGGGTTTTGCTCAATATCAAATCATCTCCAAAGAGCACCGCCACCGGCTCGTCTCCGATTAAATGCGCGGCGGTGAGGAGCGCGTCTCCATCGCCGCGCGGATACTTCTGGCGGACATAGGCAAAACGGGCAAGATTTGAGATGTCGCGCACGAGTTTTGCGGCTTCCGTTTTCCCTTTCTCCTCAAGTGTGCGCTCCAATCCGGGTGCGACATCAAAGTGGTCCTCAATCGTGCGTTTGTCTCGGCCGGTGATGAAAATAATATCCGTAATCCCCGATGCGACGGCTTCCTCCACGAGATACTGCACCACGGGCTTGTCCACGATGGGAAGCATCTCCTTCGGCTCCGCTTTAGTCGCGGGCAAAAAACGGGTGCCGAGTCCCGCCACTGGTATGATTGCCTTAGTTATCCGTTGCATATCGTTTAAAATCACAAATTACAAGCACCAAATTCCAAACAAATTCTAAGTCCTAAACTCAAACTTCTAGACAGCAGTATTTGAGATTTCTTTGCTTTTGGATTTTGATATTGTTTGGGATTTGGGATTTGGGATTTATTTTATCATACTCCGAATAATCTTTTTCGTATGTTCCGGTCCTGTCACTTCCACAATCTCTACGCCGGTCGCAATCACGGGATGGTCGTTGCCTCCTTCTCCCAAGTCATCGCCTATAAACACCATGTCTCGAATCGGAATGTTAAGATGCTTTTCCATCTGGCGGATGCCGTATGCTTTATCAATTCCCTTTCGCGTCACATCAATGGAAGAGGTCCCGCCGGTGCGAATTTCAAACTCCGGAATGAGCCTCTGCAATACGGCGATCATCGCAAGGCGCTTCGCTCGATCGGGGTCCCATGCGGATTTAAGCGGAAGCGGAGCCTGGCTGCCGTAGGCAGCAAAGGTAACCTGCGTCGCCCGGTCTTCAATCAATTCGCCATATACCTTCTCCGGGAGCACAAAACCAACTTCAGCAAACATCTTCCCAAAAGCTTCAAAAATGCGGCGTTTGTCCTCATCCGAGAGGATCTCGGTATACACGTTCTCCCATCCCGCCTTCCCATACCTATAGAACGCGGAACCGCATGTGGGAAACAGGTACAAGTTTGTAAGTTTTCCGTTGGTAAGTTTAGAAGTGAACTGCTTCTGAAATTGCGTGAACGACCCGCCGGAGATGACGGAAACTTCTTTCAATTCCAAAAGCGATGAGAGGAGCGCCGCCATCTCATCATCCATCGGCTGTTTGCTCTCCGAGAGGGTTTTGTCTAAATCAAAGACAATGAGTTTTTTGTTCCGAAGTTTATACATGTAAAAATACAACATTGTTTCTCTTGGCTTTGTTAGTGGCTTTCAAGGACTATCCTGTGTCGGATACATAGGATAGTCCTTGGTTTAGAATAAACGGATGACTCCCGCGAGCGCGAGAATCCCGATAAAGTGGAGTATGAATGAGACGACAATGAGGCGTGGAATTGAAATGCGCGAGAGTCCCATGAGCGCGAGCGCCGGTTCGTCGGGGAGCGGCGAGGCGAGAAGAAATGCGCCGAAAAGCGGGGTCAGGAACCGAAAAAAACGCGAATGAAACACAGCTGTTGCCGCGGTGATGACGGGTATTCGCCATTTCACCTCACGCAGAATCAATTTGACATCTTGCAAAAGATGCTTGCGAAACACCTTGAAAAGCACGAGGTCGCCCGCGATGCCGCCGAGCGCGGCAAAAAAGGCGACGGCGTAGAGGGGCGCGGATGTGGCGAGCTCCGCGAGTACCGCCATCGCGGGCGCGAGCGTAAAGAGCGAGGTGAAGAAAAAACCGCCGACGAGGGATTGCCATACGAACCCCCCGCCTGAAAGGATGTCTTCAAGAATGCCGGAACGGATAAGAAACCATGCGATTACAAAGCTCAACACGATGCTCCATGCATCGCTCTCTAACCGTTTCTTCGCTCGCGTGTGAAAAACCATACCCATAGTATATATAGAGATTGTTACAAAACTATTTTTAAGCGAAATTTAGGACTTTTTGTTCGAGACGAGGAAAGCCAGCAAAATGATTGAGGCGTAGCCCGGCTACGACGAAAATCATTTTGCGCCAGCTTGACGAAGTATCGGACAAAAAGGATAAATTGCAGCAAGAATAGTTTTGTAACCATCTCATAGTATATCAGGATGCAGTTCCTGCGCCGCCGCGGCGCATGAGCCATTTGCGCGCCTCTTCAACAACAAAAATAGAGGTTGCTGCGGCGATGATGATGCCCCAGTCCGCGAGAGAAAGCGGAACCGTGTGGAGAATGCGTTGAAGCGCGGGGTGGTACACCGCAAGCAGCTGAAGCAAGACGACGACCATCGTTGCGCCCATAAGCCAACGATTGGCACGGAGCCGTCCGCTGAAGATTGACTCGCGCTCGTGTCGGCAGTTCCACGCATTCCACCACTGGAAGACCGCGAGCGCCGAGAGCGAGATGGTGAGCGCTTTCGCAACTCCTCCGCCGAGACGGCTCGAGAAGAGAATGAGTGTCCCCACACTCATGACAAGCGCCATGAGAATCATGCGGAGCGCCATAAGGCGGTCAACAAAAAAATGGTTCGACCGCCGAGACGGCAACAAAAGCAGCTTTTTCTCTTTGGGTTCCATGGCAAGCGCGGCCGTCAGAAACCCGTCCGTCACAAAGTTAAGCCAGATAATCTGCGTCGGAAGAAGCGGAAGTGGCAGGCCAATGAGCATGGCGCCGACAATCGTACCGACTTCGCCGAGACTCGTTGAAAAAAGATACAGAATGACTTTCTTGATGGTACGGTAGATGCTTCGCCCCTCCTCCGCCGCGGAAACAATGCTCCCGAAGTTGTCATCCAGAAGCACGATGTCAGCCGCCTCCTTCGCCACCTCAGTGCCGATTCTCCCCATGGCAACGCCGAGGTCTGCGGCAACAAGCGACGGCGCGTCGTTTACGCCGTCGCCGGTCATGGCGATAATCTCGCGGCGCTTTTTGAAAGCGCGGATAATTGCAAGCTTGTGCTCTGGCGTCACGCGCGCGAATACCGATGTGTCACCGACTCGGATAGCAAGTTCCCGCTCGCTCATAGTGTCTATATCCTGTCCCGTAAGCGCCTCCTCTCCTCTGCGCGCAATGCCCGCCTCGCGCGCAATGGCCAAGGCGGTCTCGGTGTGATCGCCGGTCAGCATGATGACTCGCAGATGCGCTTCGCGAACCTTCCGCATGGCTTCGGGGACTTCAGAACGGAGCGGGTCGCGCATGCCGAAAAATCCGACAAGAGTAAGGGGCGGCATCTTTTTCGGAAACACTGCCGCCGGCGCGTTTCGATGAATGGCACAGGCGAGCACGCGAAAGCCCTCTCGCGCGAGGTGGACGCCCACTTCTTCGCTTCGCGCGCAAAGTGAGGGAGTAAAGTCGTGGACGGCGTCCCCCTCCCACGCGCTGCGACAGAGGGGAAGGATGCTCTCCGGCGCTCCAACGGCAGTGAGAAAGCGCGCCCTGCGAACGCGATGAATCATGAGGTGGTATCTGTACGCGGAATCAAACGGGAGTTCAAAGAGCGGCGGCGACTCGGCGCGAAGTATCTCTTGGTTGAAGCCTGTCTTCGTCGCAAAGACAAGGAGCGCGGCCTCGGTGGGGTCGCCCGAAACGCGCCATATCTTTTCTGCCTCATCGTAACTGACCCGCGCGTTTGCGCAAAACGCCGCGACTCGTCCGGCAAGAAGTAGTTCCTTATGAAGCGACGGCTCAACTGGCGCGCCATTATAAAAGAATCCTCCCTGCGGTTCGTACCCCTTTCCCGCAACGGTAAAGCTCTTCTCTCCGACAATGATTCGTTCTACGGTCATTTCATTGAGGGTGATGGTGCCGGTTTTGTCCACGGCAATGACGCGGGTCTGTCCGAGCGCCTCCACGGCCTGAAGCCGTTTGACAAGGGCGTTTTGCTTGCTCATGCGCCATACTCCGGTCGCCAGGACGAGAGTGAGCACCATCGGCAGTCCTTCGGGAATGATGGAAACGCCGAGTGCTATGATGGTCGCAATGAGGTCCCGCAGAAGCATGCCCTGTACCGTGCCGAGAAGAAAGATGCCGACGCCGATTACCGCAACGAGTGCGATAATCAGCCGCGAGAGCGTGCGAATGTCTTTTTTGAGCGGGATTTCGGTGTCAATCTCCTGAATGGTTTTCGCGATGCGGCCGAACTCCGTCTCCGTTCCCGTTGCCACGACGATGGCGCGGGCGCTTCCGCTCACCGCATAGGTTCCCTGGTACACCATGGTGCGCCGCTCCGCAAGCGGGAGAGTTGCAATTGAGATAGCGTCCGCCGTCTTTTCCACAGGAACGGATTCTCCGGTGAGAGAGGCCTCGTCGATTTTGAGTCCGGTTACCGAAAGGAGTCGCGCGTCGGCGGGAATCTTCTCTCCGCTCTGGAGAACCATGATATCGCCGGGTACAAGGTCGCTGGCGGAGAGGATGACTTCCTTTTCGCCGCGAAGCGCCGTCGCGCGAGTGGTGGTGAAACGACGAAGCGCAAGAAGCGTATTTTGCGCGCGACCCTCCTGAATCGTGCCGATGAGAGCGTTAAAGAGGAGCACGGCGAAAATAACCGCCGCATCGACGACGCTTCCCATGAGCGCTACGGCGAACGCTGCGGCAACGAGGACATAGATGAGCGGACTTCTGAATTGCCGAAGAAAGATGACAACAAGCGTGTCTGTCGCGCCCGAGGGAAATGTGTTTGGGCCATAACGCGAGAGGCGGCGCGCCGCCTCTGTCGCAGAGAGTCCCATCTCGGTCGTGCTCAAGTGTTTTAGTATGTCGCGCGGAGAACTTGCGTGCCACGGATACTCCATGCGTTCACGCGGTTCGCCTGCCGCATCGGCGCTATTGGTTTCGTGGTATGCCATAAGAGACATTGTACTATGAGATGGTTACAAAACTATTCTTGCTGCAATTTGTCCTTTTTGTCCGATACTTCGTCAAGCTGGCGCAAAATGATTTTCGTCGTAGCCGAGCTACGCCTCAATCATTTTGCTGGCTTTCCTCGTCTCGAACAAAAAGTCCTAAATTTCGCTTAAAAATAGTTTTGTAACCATCTCTATGACAAAGCAGAAAAAATTAGGAGCGACACCGCAGGGCGCCTGCCTGTCGCGTCGTCCGCGACGCAGGCAGGTTAGACCCATGTCCGGTCGCTCCGACTGAACCCTGTGCACAAGCGCAGGGTGTTTCCATTCGTGTGCACTATATCTAGGACTTACGCAATCGGTGTCATTCCCGTGAAGCTTGTCCTCGCGAAGGCGGGGAACGGGAATCCAGGGCGTTAAAAAACGGCCAAATACTGGATTCCCGCCGTAGCTTGCCCTCGACCTGACCGGGGACGGGAATGACAGAAAAGGAAGAAATGCGTAAGTCCTATATTCTTATAATTCGTGTGCACTATTCGCTAAGTGTATCTACTACAAAAGCATCGTGGCGATGCACCACGAGCAGTTTGAAATTATCTGGAAGTCAGTCGGAGAAAAGACCACTCGAGAATGAGCGGAAACTGCTTTCTTGTTGTACTGGGCGACGGTCCGGTTATGCTCCGGATCTTGGAACTCCACAGGTTCCCGTGCTGCTATTACACCACAGTCGCCATCGCTACAAAATTAGCACAGGAAAAATGAAAATGCTACGAACCGTACAGTTCAGAGTGGATACCGATGGCGATGAAGTGCGCGGCATTGACGCCAATTATGCATCACACAGCACGAATATCGCCAGTGATGTTGATGCTGAAACAACCGGCGTATTCTCCACCCAGCGAATGTATGTTCAGCAATGGATGCCTTGGATCTTTGGCGAAGAGACGAATCCGTTCGCCGCAAATCCGTCGCCGTTTGACGGAAAGTTTACGATACATCCGTTTGAAGCGGATACTAAAGACAAGCCGAGTCATGAATGAAGCCATTCGATACCCTTTTCCACGTTACTAAACACAGGTGAAATATTCCGCCCTGCTTTCAAATCCCGTTCCGCCGCCTTAATCCACCGTGCCAGCTTTTTATTCGGTTTCAGAGGCGCGGAAAAAGTAATCGCCTTTTGTAACGCGAAGCGTTTAAGGCTCTCGTTTACGACAAGAGACAGGGGGAGCCCCAGTTCAAGCGCCGCTGCTTTGGCTGCCTTCTTTACCTTTGGATCAACTTTTACGTTTAACACTGTTTTCATACAACCGAAGTATATACAACGGTTATGCAAAAGTCAAATACGAATACATCCCTCCTCGGAGACGAGTGCTCCCTTTATTAAGGGAGAAGTAAGAGGTATGCTTCACCTATGAAAGATATTAGGATAGAGCCGACGTGGAAGGAGGCGCTTAGGACCGAGTTTGAGAAAGAGTATTTCAAGGAGCTCACCGACTTTGTGCGCGGCGAATATCTCTCGGCAAAAGTTTTCCCTCCCCCGAAATTCATTTTCAACGCCTTCGAGCTCACTCCGTTCGAAGCGGTGAAAGTGGTCATTCTCGGGCAAGACCCGTACCACGGCGACGGACAGGCGCATGGGCTCTGCTTTTCGGTGCCGGAGAGTATCGCCATGCCCCCATCCCTCCAAAACATTTACAAAGAAATCGTAAATGACATCGGCGGCGGAGTGCCGAAGAACGGCAATCTCAAGAGCTGGGCGAAACAAGGCGTGCTTCTTCTCAATGCGACGCTCACTGTGCGGGCGCACACGGCCGGCTCGCATCAAGGAAAAGGATGGGAAATATTTACCGACGCGGTGATACGGACGCTCTCGGATAAAAAAGAGCACCTCGTATTCCTCCTGTGGGGGAATTATGCTCGAAAGAAAAACGAACTTATTAACCTCGAAAAACATTTGATACTGGAAGCCGCGCATCCATCGCCCTTTTCCGCGCAAAACGGTTTTTTCGGATGCAAACACTTCAGCCAAGCCAACGCCTACCTGTGTGCGCTGGGGAAAGGAGAAATCAAATGGAACTAGAAGAAGAGCTGTTAGCTTCTAGCTGCCAGCTTTTAGCTGTTAGAAAGCGCATTCTCTTATAGAAAAGACAACCAGCCAGAAAACTAGCAAGCTAATCAGCTATTCCTAGAACGCGGGGTGAATCATGACCTTCACGATGTTGTTGGATTCATCGGATTCAACGACTCTTCCCGTGGGGTCAACGTTGACGATGAACTCGGCGTCTTTCTTGCGCTCTATGCTGTCAAACCCAAGCACGAACTCAATTTTCTCGCTCGGCATGAGTGATAGCTGCGAGTCTCCAGAGTAAATGTGGAATGGCAACGTGGGGAGTACGGCATTGAAAGACCACGAACCCGATGCTTTGGTTCCTTTGTTAATAACTTCAAACCTGACGGCAACGCGAAGATTTGCAGAGGGAGACGAACTTGCCGTAAACACGTTCGTCGCCTTGTCCACGTATCCGATTTCGAGAATTCTCGCCTCCAAATCGATCACTCCGTCCGGATTGGAAGAGGTTGGTCCAGTGGAATAATACACGACGGTTTTCTCCGTCTTTGTTCCTGCTTTGGGCGCGCCAACCGTCGCAGGAACGGTCACTACTGCACCTCTATCGGTGGGAGCAGCCGCTCTCGCGGCGTTGTTACTCCGCGAAGGAATCTTCCGGGGCACGGAGTTGACCGCGGTAGCAGCCCCCGCGATTGAATTTTTTGCCGCACTCGTGCTCGCACTTTCCGCTACGATAACAATGCTACGGGAAGGAGCGACGATAACAAGCGTTTGAGCAAAAAGCGGTTCTTCTGCGCCGTTGTTTGATTCTTCAAAGAAGAGGGTTATCGGAACATCAAGTGTCGTGCTCGCGCTGTGCGTTATTCTAAGCGTTACACCGGTAAGATCCGCCCTGCCAAGAATTGTTCGCTGCCCGCACGAAAGTTCCTCCACCGCGTTGCGATGAAAGCGCTCCAGTTTCATGGCGGAGACGCACGGATATCCAAGCGTATATTGTCCGTCTGCGTCACGCTTATCCGCATTCTTGATTACGAGCGTGAAGAGATCCCCGGAAGTAGGCAGGGAATTGCTTGGTGTAATGGTAAATGCTTCGTTATTCGCAAAAAAATCGCCAAGCCCTCCGACCACTGCCGCGATAGCGGAAAAAGAAAAAGGCGAGGAAGAATTAAGCGCGCCAGAGATGTTAAGCGCGCCCCAGCCAGTAAGAAGACCAAGAAAAAAGATGCCAACGTTCCGCACGGTAAAAATTTCCGCTGTTCTGCTTTTTGAATATGACTGTACTTCAAGAGGAGGATTGGTTGTTTCGTACATAAAATCCTTTAATCAATGAAGTAAGAAAGCGGCAGTATTATATATCATATAAGTTAGATCGTCAATATTCCTCGATATGAATACCCTCTCCCGGGATAAGCGTTATGGCGCCGTGGCAAATCTTGACAAGATAGCGCGTAGTACGTATAATACCCTTCTAAAGTAAATGTCGGAACATCCGATAAATAAAGAGAGGGCGCATGAGAACAACATATGAATTATTATCAGTTTACAGCGGCGTGGTTCTTGCTTTTTGCAACATTGCTCGTTATCCTCTCATCGTTTGGTGTCGCGCCAAGGGATATCCGCCATATGACCGATACGGTTTTACATTTTTTTAACGCTACCGAAAACGCGGCGAATGAGCAAACAGTTTTGCCCCAAGGTTATGCGGTGAACAAGACGGCCGCCGCTCTTTCATACGAAGTTGCGACGCCAGCGATTGAGAACATTAAGCCGGAGAAAATCGTGATAGAGGCCATAGGCGTTGTTTCTTCGATTGTTCACCCGGAAACCGCCGACACGAACGTGCTCGATGAAGCGCTTCAGAGAGGAGTGGCGCAATATCCGGGTTCCGGATACTTGAACGAAAACAGCAATATATTTTTGTTCGGACACTCAACGGGCATTCCAAACGTGCGCAACAAAGCGTATGGAGCATTCAATAAACTGAGTACGCTAAACGTCGGCGACACAATTAAACTCTACGCTGGAGACGAAGTGTACGAATACGCCGTTACCGGCGTATCACGCGTGAAAGCAGACGAAGCCCGGGTAACCTTTTCAACCGAAAGGAAAATGCTCACGCTTTCAACTTGTAACACATTCGGAAAAAAGGAAGACCGATTTGTGGTGACTGCAGAATTCGTGCAGCAAACTCAATTAACCGATGGCGTATAAAATGAAAACTATATCCTTTTTAACGATATGGCTCCTTGCTCTCGCCGCCACGGCAATACTGCCTGGAAGCATATCCGCTGATCCCATCCCCGGACCCACCCGCCCGGCTTGTCCGATTCAGAGCGCACCAGACCGAATAATCGTTAATTTTTCGGGAAGCGAAAAACTCTGCTCTTACCTTAACCCTGCCGGTTGCGCCTCCTCCAATTCCCCGGTGGCGGTCAATCTCGCGGCTGGGAAATATAAAGTTACCCTGTCGTCCTGGGACGGCTACCTCGGCCGCACCGCGATCAGCCAACCGAATGAGCAGTGGTACGCGAGCGTCGTAAACGCTTCCGGCGAACTTGCCGCTTCGAGCGTCATCAATGACCTCGCGGACAATGTCGCGGCCGCTTCTCTGACACAAGTTGTCAACGATACTCCGAACTTTTTGACCCTCGCCTCTGCCGCAACGAAAGTCATCGGCAAGCACGCTTTCCCCGGTTCCGCCGACGCCGTTTCCGCAAATAGCGTTTTTCCGCTCTGCGCCGCTTTCGACAAAATTCCGGCCATATCCCCTCCGCCGCCCGCACTTGACGGTTCCTGCTTTACCTCACCAGCTTCCGTTCAAATCGGCAGTTCGGTCTCCTGGAGCGCCACAGCGACGGGGGGCGCCGGTACGTACACGTACTCCTGGTCAGGAGATGAAAATCTTTCGGGAGCGTCGACCATCGTGACGCGCACGTATTCGAGCGCGGGGATGAAACTGGGGACCGTCGAAATAACGTCTGGCGCACAGTCCGTGCAAAGAACCTGTTCGGCATCCATCACGCCACGGACATGCGAGACGGGCTGCGGCGGAGGACTCAACCAGCCAAACGTCGTGCTTTACAAAAAGACGACATCTTCCCCGCTCGTTTCCGCCTCAATCTACCTTGCCCAAACACCATATACCGCATCGGCCGCGTCGGCATCCGTATTTCTAAGCCAGATACCCTACACCGGGCTTAGGGCGGAGGGAATGAAAGCTGTTTTTTACACCGCGCTGCTTCTTGCAATAAGCGGGCTTCTCGCGTACATCGCCATTTTGAAATTGCGCCGCAAAAAGCGCCGCCGGAAAGAGACCGTGTTCCTTAGGGATATCACTCCCATACCACGCGCGATACGGCAATGAACTACCACACCGCTTGCGGCGCGGTAATTCATTTTGAGATAAGTTCTAACAAGGATTATTAAAACTATCAAGACCATTAGTGCAAACACCGGAGAGATCCGTACCGTCGTTCATTCCGTTTGGCCTACCATCCGTCCCATCTGTCCCGCCAATGCCTGGAACTCTCGGAATATCGCTTGTGTTTATGGTCTTCTCAAGGTTGATGCTGTTTACGAGGATGTTGACGAGCCCCCAGACGGAGAGCATGAAAAACACTCCGATGACGCCCCAGACGATGAACTTGCGCGCCTGCACGCGCTTTTCCTCGTCTCCCGCCTGCGCAACATACACGAAGATTCCCCAGATAATCACGAAGACCGCCAGTCCCACGATGAACGGGATGAGCGCGTTGATGAG
>Ga0155888_150_pt1 | contig 15409 bp, 15 predicted proteins | sample RifCSPlowO2_01_FD_107542 | JGI IMG/M metagenome (GOLD analysis project Ga0155888, IMG submission 107542) | Candidatus Taylorbacteria bacterium RIFCSPLOWO2_01_FULL_50_130 | reverse complement strand
TTTTCATTTTCTTTAAATGCTCAACGAGATTATCGAGTCGAACGGTTTCTTGGGCGCGTGTCTCGGTGTTTCGTATGATGGCGCAATTTTCCAAGGCCTCGCGCTGTCCGAGGATGATGGAGTAGGGAATCTTGAGCCGGTCCGCAACCGAAAGTTGCGAGACGAGTTTGTCCCGACAAAGCGCCTGATGAATGGGAATATGGGCCTTCCTCAACATCTCAATGACGCGCAAACTCTTAAGTTTAGCGTAGAAACCAAGCTGCAGCAGAAAGACAAGCGGCTTTTTGAAGCGGATAGCGCGCCGCTCCTTTCGCTCGCGCTTATCGCGCACGAGTAACACATTTACTCCGACTGAAGGCAGTTCGGACCGCAAGCCGAGCCGTTTGCCGAGATTATCGTAGCGCATGCCATACGAGAGACGCTGTGAAGTTCCATCGGGCATTGTTTCCCGAATATCAAATATGGTCTCGTTCGCGAATGAGCGGTTACCGCCGAGGGCATGGTCTATTTTGTAGGGGATTTCCAGTTCCTCAAGAAATTCAAGCACTTCCCTGAAATGCCGGCGGCTTTCGTCTCCCAAAAACCCCATCGGCTTTGGGGCTTCCTCAAAGAGAGCGCGGCATTCGGGATGTGCGCAAGTAAGGAGCTCAAACGGGCTTTTTTTAAGCTGCGTTTTGCAGCTTTGCGGGAGCGCCGTCACGTGCTTGCGATAATAATTGCCAAGTTCCCGGACGAATTGGCTCATTGACTCGCGGTCTCCGACGCTGTTTATGGAGAGCGTAAGATTCTCATGTGCGCATTCCCGAAGCGTCGCAAGCGCCGTTTGAATGAGTGTTGCGTCCGCGATGCTACTTCGTGTTCCGATGATGTCAAAGAGGAGCCGCCGCTGATCCGCCTTTCTTCTTATCGGCGGTCCGGTGAGCACTTCCGCGCAAAACATCGCCGGCTGCTCCTCTTTCAATCCGTTTTCCGCGGCATACCGGAGCATCGCAATCCGTTCCTCCAGCATCGGCGTTATGGAATATATGTCAGATTTTATTTCTTCATCAATGCCCCGCGCCGCATCCTTGTCCTTCTTCGTGATGAGAAGGGGAGCGGGCAATGGTGTAAATCCGTAGTACAGCGCCGTTTCCACTGCCGGGTCAATATTTCTGTATTCAATGAACAACTTCGCATGGGAAGTTTTATGTCGCTCCGACTCTTTTTTTCCGGCGCGAACCGGCGCGACGAGCGTCTCGAAAGCGCGATCACCGCGCCGAGAGATTTGCTTGTCTTCCAGGCGCTGATGGAGGGGGGTCATTTTTATGCTGGTGTGAGAGGCAGACATAGCTTCGAGCATAGCACTCATCCACAAACCTGCCGCGGCGCTACTTCCTAGACTTTGTGATGAGCGCTAGTACCAACTGATGCGTTGCGACATAAATACTTTACCCCCGCACCTTGAGAAGATTACAAAACTATTCTTGCTGCAATTTGTCCTTTTTGTCCGATACTTCGTCAAGCTGGCGCAAAATGATTTTCGTCGTAGCCGGGCTACGCCTCAATCATTTTGCTGGCTTTCCTCGTCTCGAACAAAAAGTCCTAAATTTCGCTTAAAAATAGTTTTGTAACCATCTCCTTGTGTGTAATGTCCCGCGCTTGCGCGCAGGGTTGGGATTTTTCCTGTCCCCAAACCAGAGATTAGTTTGATGAGGGGACAAGATGTGGGGGTTTACGCCGCGCGTCGTCTTCAGAAACCACTTTTCGCGAGCTGCACCGCATTGCGCCGGCCGGATGTCACGGGGCAACTTCTCCCCACTCTCCTGGAAAAACCTCTATGTCCGTCAGCGGGAAAAGTCGTATAAGCGGCCGGCCGACGATGAATTCTCGCTTGAGCGCGCCCCAAATTCTCGAGTCCGCGCTTTCACCCCGATTATCACCGAGCACGAAGTATTCGTCCGCTTGGAGAGAGACGGTAACATCGATGCGACTCCCTGAGGAGTTAAAAACGCCCTGCTTCCAGAGGAAGCCGTCCGGGTGCTTTTTGTTTTTTATCACAATGTTGTTTCCGCTTATCGCGACGGTTTCCTTCGGAAGACCCACAATCCGCTTGATAAGGAATTTTGATGGAGAGAGAGGAAAGCGGAAGACGACAACATCACCCCGTTTCGGCTCCTCAAACCGGTACGAAATCTCATCAATGATAAGGTAGTTGCCGTCTTCAAACGTCGGCACCATGGAGGCGCCGCTCACGACGAACGGTTGGGCGACGTATAGCCGTATCGGGATGACAACGATGACCGCGATAGCCGCGAATTTTACGAATTCCAAAATGGATTCCTTCACGCTCGGCTTTTCCTTTTTCCGCATTGGAATATTTTCTCGCTCAATTTCGCTGAAGTCCTCCATGTTGAAAGAATTATAGTGCGAGGAGCGTTGTTGACGCAAGGGTCGCTCGCGTTCTCTGTTTAGAAGCACGAAAATTTTCTGCTGAAAGTTTTCTCTGTTCGGCGCCGTCGCACCTCCCAAGTCTTCTAAACAAAGAACACTCGTTAACTGGAATGATTCATCCTCCTCGTGCTATACTCCGTTTCATGTTTGTTTTGGTTGGCCTCGGCAATCCGGGAGCGGAATACGAACACACTCGTCACAATACCGGCGCGATGGTGTTAGAAGTGTTTCGAAAGGCGGAAGAACTGCCGGAATGGATTTTTGATGAAAAATTAAACGCCCTTGTATCGCGCGGCTCTATTTCTTCGCTAAAGGTTAAAGGTCAAAAGTCAATTGTGCTTCTCAAACCTCAAACCTTTATGAACAAATCAGGGCTTTCCATTGCGAAGCTCGCGCGAAACAAAAAATTCGCGGAACAGCTTGTCATTATTCACGATGACCTTGATATCCCGTTTGGTTCATATAAAATCTCCTTCAACAAAAGTTCCGGAGGACACAAGGGAGTAGAATCCATTATCAGGGCGGTAAAAACGAAAGCGTTCACACGCGTGCGCGTCGGCATCGCGTCTTCCGCCTCCGCAATCAAGAAATCACAAGACGACAAAACAGTGGAGAAACAGATATTGAGCAGATTCACTGATGATCAACTAGCCACGCTCAAAAAACTCGCGAAGCAAATTTCGGAAGGCCTTGTCGTTCTTATCACCGAGAGTAGAGAAAAGGCGATGAGTCAGTACCATAAGTGAGAGCTTATAGCTTTTAGCTGATAGCTTATAGTTAAAAATAGAATTAGGACTTACGCATTTCTTCCTTTTCTGTCATTCCCGTCCCCGATCAGGTCGAGGGCAAGCTACGGCGGGAATCCAGTATTTGGCCGTTTTTTAACGCCCTGGATTCCCGTTCCCCGCCTTCGCGAGGACAAGCTTCACGGGAATGACACCGATTGCGTAAGTCCTAAATGAATCATTTTTGATTGAAATAGGCAAGAGAATTGCGAGCGGAAGAAGAAGCGGTCGCTACAGAAATATCAGTGTTGCAGGATTCTTGGCCGATGCTGGTGTGTCAGGGCAAACCCGTTCGCGAATTGAAAAGGCTATCAGAGATGCAAAGTCATAAGCAGTTTTTAGTCGAAGCCACTTTAGACCTATTAGGGTTAAACCTAAATCACACACAAGCCGTCCGAAGGGCGGCTTGTGTCTCGCCCCCCTAGAAGCTAGAACCTAAAACCTAGAAGCTATTTTTTCTCTCCCACAAACGAGAACGCCATTTTTTGTTCCTTTGCGTCAAAGAGCGTAATTTTGAAGGCGTATGTCTTGCCGAGTTCCAAATTACGGCGGAGCTTCTCTTCGCCTCCAAAATCGGAGATGTGCACAAGCCCGGAGACCCCCTCTTCTATTGAAGCAAGTGCGCCGTGCTTGTTGAACTTAATCACAACTCCCTTCACCACATCGTCCTTTTTGTACTTTGTCCCAGCCTCAATCCATGGGTTCACCTTAAGCTCCTTAATTGAGAGTGAAATTTTGTTGTCCTTAATTTCAATGATTTTGACTCTCGCTTTATCACCGATTTTGTAGAGTTTTCGCGGGTCCTCAACGAGCGCCCAGTCAATCTCGGAGATGTGCACCAATCCCTCCAAACCTTCCTCCAGCTTTGCGAACACGCCAAAATCGACGACTCCGGTCACTTCTCCCGGAAGCTCATCGCCAACCGCGTACTTGCCGATGATTTTTTCCCGCTCCTTTTCGGTCGTGCTTTTCTCCGAAAGGATGAGTTTCCCCTCCTTCGGAATAACGGAGATGATTGAGACGGATAGTTTCTCCCCGATAAGTTTGCGAAGCTCTTCAAAGATCTTGTCCTTGTCGCCGTCCGGGACTCTCGGATAATGCTCCGGTTTGAGCTGTGACGCCGGAAGAAATCCGGCAATTCCTTGCCATTCAAGAATGAGTCCTCCCTTGTTCGCTTCTTTTACGGGAAGTTCAAATATCTTCTTCTCGCGGATCGCGGTCTCCGCCTCACCCCAGATAATCGCTTGGCGCGCCTCTTTGAGCGAGAGTTCTATGTATCCGTCGGGATTATCAAAATCAACAATCTTCGCGGCGATGGTATCGCCGGGATTTATTTTTTTTATAACGTCCCGCGCGTTGATATATTCGCGGCCGTAGATGATGCCCGTGCCAAACGGCGGCAGGTCAATGTATACTTTGCCGCGTGAAGCCGCGAGCACCACTCCCTCCACCAAATCCCCGACAAGCGGAGGATTTTTGGTCGCCGCGATAAGCCGCGACATGAGCTTTTCGTTTGCTTGACTGATATCTCCAAGCGCTTTTGCCTCGTCGTTTGTCATGAGAACATGACCTGCCTGCATAGGTACGTCAGCAGGCGAATTCGTACCTTCTGTCATAGATATTAAAATGTGTCCGGAAATTCGCGACCAAGTCGGCACATCAAAGGAGTGGGCGCGGGTTATTTCCTGGCTACTGGCTGATACATACCCTCGCAATCGGGGGTGCAGGAAAGTATATCGTAAAAAGACAGAATGTCCATTTGTGTACCTTTTTTGGATATCATCATGGGTCAGCTACAATATAAACATGTTCAAGGTCAGTTTCAAGGAATTCGAATCGCTCGTGCTGGAGGGAGTTGAGGCGATTCCCGAAAGGTTCCGTTCGCGCATCAAAAACGTCGCGTTTTTGATGCGAGTGCGGCCAAGCGCGATGCAGCGCACGCGCCAGAGACTCCGGCGGGGCGAGACGCTTCTCGGACTCTATGAGGGGATTCCTCACACGGAACGCGGGGAAGGATACGGTGCTTTCGCCGTACCGGATAAAATCACGATTTTCCAAGAGCCGGTAGAAGCGGAGGCGCGCCTTCTGCTTGAGGAACAATGTGGCAATAGTATACGTTCATACACTATTGCTAACAGGGAAGAAGTGTTTAGAAGGGAAGTGCGAAAACTGGTTATTGATACGGTGTGGCACGAGGTCGCGCATCATTTTGGACTTGATGAGGAGCGAGTAACGCGGCGGGAAAGGGAAAGGCGGGGACTCAAATGACATCGGGCTGGCAAAGTCTTTTGAGCGTGGCATAATGAAGATATGCCGCTCGAATCATTAAAGAATGGACCGGAGAGAGACGACAACGATGCTTCCCTAAAAACCCCGGAGCGTGTGGCAACCGGTCCGTTTGCCGACATTGACCATACAGAAGCACTACCCCCGCAACAAATCGACGCGCAAGCGCTTCTTGACCAGATGGAGCAATTACGCGCGTTCCGAAATCCTGATGAGGAGGTGGATGCGCTTTTGGAGCAGAAAAGCGTGGGTGAGGACCTTGAAAAGGTTGCGAAACTGATTGAAGAGGAGAAGAGAAAGAACGAAGGACTTAGCGCCGTGCGGCAGAGTCTTGGGGTACCGCGCGAAAACGGCGAAATCGTGAGTAAACTCGAAGAGGCGAGAAAGACATTGGAAGAAGAGCAGAGACAAGTTGAACTTGCCGGAGAGTACAATGATGTTCTTAGCTCGTTTTCTGAACTCGGAAGCGAGGAAGTACGACATATCGCCGAAATGGGAACAACAAGCAAAGGAGAAACAATTCACAACAAGTACGGAAAAGAAATTCGTTCAAATGTTGCTAAGGAGCTCGCGCGCATACACCTTGGCGGCAAACGGCGCGTCACGTGGGAGGCGCTCACGAAGCTTGGCCAAGTGGCGGACAGGATTCTTCATGACCTTGCCTCGGCGGTGAAGGGGATATTCAGGAGTTCCGAAGGGGGAGGGGCGCAGGAACGCACGGAATGATCATGTTGACATGAGCCGATTTTTCTCCCCTGTTTAATCATTTCCTTCGAGAGTATCGTGTTATAGTTTAAAATAAGAATTGATTTTCGCATGTACCCCGTAGTGAAATTTCAGGTTGCTGATAGTAGGATGGAAATTTAAAATAAGAACGCAGGTTAATTTATCTTCATTAACACGAATTGCAGATTTTTTGTTTCCGCTTGGGAAACGACCTGAAATTCTACTACGAGGTGTATCTTAAAGTTCATGTACTCCCCGAAGCTACAGAAGAATTCGTCACAGAAAGAGGGGACATCTTGTATGTTTCGGTTCGCGAGAAAGCGGAAAGGGGAGCAGCGAACCGCCGGATGCTTGAGCTCCTACGGGCTTACTTCAGCGCCCATTCACGATTTCGGATAGTAAGCGGGCATCATGCCCCGCACAAAATCATTTCGGCGAATAATTAATGTTCGTATGTTATGATCTTTATGTTCTAAAGCTTATTGGGTTTATAAAGAATATATTTTGCGCCCGTAAACTCAATAGGACTTACGCAATCGGCGTCATTCCCGTGAAGCTTGTCCCCGCGGAGGCGGGGAACGGGAATCCAGGGCTCTAAAAAACGGCCACATACTGGATTCCCGCCTACGCGGGAATGACAGAAAATGACGAAACGCGTAAGTTCTACTCAAATAGATTCACGATATAAACACGGCAGATTAATCGTGCTAAAATAATCAAGAACTATGTCAAGCAAAATCGACGAGGCAAAGCAGAAATTACAGCATGATGAGCAAAGACTTCGCGAGTTGAAACGCGAGGATGATTTGTTGAAGCAAAAATTTGAAGCAAAAGAAAAGGAAGTCCGTGACCGTGAGCACGCCGTTGAAAACGATAAAAGAAAAGTCGAGGAAGTGGGACAAGAAGAGAGACGCGTATCCGAACGGAAAAAGCACGAGGAGGAGGAGCGTCAGGAGACAGGAAAGCAAAATCCAGAAAAGCGAGAAGGTCTTGGCAACATTTTTGACAAGCTATAGCAAATAGAGTTTATATGAATGAACAACCTAAAAAGAAAGACCCGGAACAAGGCAATGAACAGTTAGAGCAGAATTTAACACCGGAGCAAGATAGAGAATTACAGCCCACGCCGGAGCAAATGGAGACTGATGCTTTGAAAATCGGAGATGAGATTAAAATTCTATGGGACAAAGTGCCGGATGATTTAAAAAAGACAGCAGCATTTTTTGATCTTGCGGAAGGATTCAAGGGTGACGCGCGAGCTTTTGCGGAAGACAAACTTAGGATTTTGACGGGTCCGAATCCTAAAGGGGGGGGTGAATTCCACGCACTTGAAGATATGCAAAGATTGAAGGAGAAAATTGAGCGCGAATTGGGGAGCGAGGAAGTAGAAGAAATCTTGAAACAGGAGGAAGAGAGAAAAAAGGCAGAACGGCGAAAGTTGTCAGAAGAAGCAGACCAAAGAAAACTCGCCGAAATTAGAAGGCAGTTGAACACTGGAGCGCAGACAAAAACTTCCCCTGGAAATCCCGAGAAAAATGAATTAGCCACCCTTTTTGAAGGTGGTTTCCGAGAGAGTTACGCCAAAGCCGCCATAGAGTATGCCCACAGAATAGCGGCCGCGGAGGCCGGGACCCCACTCAAGCCGGGTGATGCGGAACGGAAAAAGCTTGAATTTCTCCGCAGAGAAGCCGAAACTTTCAAAGAAGGATTTTTCGGAGATAAAAAGAAGATGCTTGAGCAAGAAAAGCAGTTGAAAGATTTAAAAATGCCGGAATTGCTTGAGCTCTTCAGAAAAGATAAAGATGGGAAATTGTTAAAGAATGACGCCCTGATAGAAAAATATAAATGGGTCGCGGCTTCAGCTCCGTTAGCTCCGGATGGGGTGAGAGATTTTCGCGTGGCAACACAATTTAAGGTTAATGTCGATTCTAGTGGCGGTCTTTTATTTTCAACGGATAAGAAATTTCCGCATGAGCGATTGATTTATAATATGCCCATTCTATCTTTAGCCTTTTTTGCAGAGAGTGAAGATTGGGACAAGAAATTTACCACTTTGCCGTATTTGATTGGCGGAAGAAATAAAGAAATTGTTGCTAAAGGTCTGCTAATTTTAAATGCCGAGCAGCGTAAGCAGTTAAAAGAAGCTATTACAGCTCGTTTAGGTTGAGGAATATATTGCTAGCACTATCTCCTATTATATGCGACTAAACCTTAAAGCGACAAACGTTACGCTTACGGACGACATTCGCTCCTATCTGGAAAAACGGCTGGCAACTCTCGATAAGCTTATTGACGTTGAAGACCCCCTCGTACTCATCGACGTGGAGCTCGGTCGAACCACCAAGCACCATCAGAGCGGAGACATTTTTTTCGCCGAGATTAACATTCACCGGGGAAAGGAAGCGTTTCGAGCGGTATCCAATCGATCGGATTTAAACAGCGCGATTGATGACATGCACGACGAGATAGCGGGAGAGCTTTTCTCATGGAAGGGAAGGAAGAAATCATTCTCGCGGCGCGGCGCGCAGATAGCAAAAGCGATTCTCAAAGGAAGCTTTGACGGGCTTGCGTACGTAAGCCGCCCCGCGAGGGCAGGATGGAGGTACGTGAAAAAACTGCGCTTCTGGCGCAAGCAACCGTAACTTGTAACGGCAGCCCGTAACTGGAACATGGAAATTTTGTCGGTCTCTATGTTACAGTTATCCCTATGGACTTATCCAAACCATCGCATCTTTTCGGATTGCTCACGGCGCTCCTCATCGTTGCCGGAGTTTCGCTTGCATTTTTTATGATTAGGCAAAACAGAGCAAGCCCGGGAACAGTCGAAACGAAAGTTCCCCGCGCGGACGCTTCTTCAGATACCGGAGGAGAAAAAACTTCCACTGCGGGAGAAGATACCATAGCTCCGGGAACGTCTCCCGCCGCAAAAACCGGAGCGATTGTCAAAACGAACTTTGGAGAGATTGAGATTGTGTTTTTTGGCAAGGATGCGCCGAAAACGGTTGAAAATTTTCAAAGACTTGCGGAGTCCGGATTTTACACCGGCATGAGATTTCACCGGGTCATCAAGGATTTCATGATTCAAGGAGGCGATCCATTAAGTAAGGATGACGCATTGAAGCAAATCTGGGGCACCGGCGGACCCGGGTATGCGTTTGCGGACGAAATCAACTTCCACAAAGTCATTCGAGGAGCGCTTGCCATGGCGAACGCCGGCCCGGATACCAACGGCAGTCAGTTCTTTATCGTCACCGCGGAGGCGGCCCCATGGCTTGACGGTCTTCATACGGTTTTCGGCAAAGTGGTGCGCGGGATGGACGTGGTGGAAGAAATTGAGCGGGTGGAGATCGGAGAGCGGGATATTCCGAAAAATGCGGTAGTTATTGAGAAGGTAGTATTACGATAAAAAATACAGAGACCGCACCGTAATGCGGCGCCAGGCAAACGGTAGGGCGTCTGCGATGCGCGCAGGGGGATTGTAAACTCCGCTCGTCCTATCCCTGTGCAGGAGCACAGGGCGTTCGGCGAGCGGAGTTTCCTTTAAGAACCCTCGGTTCTCAACGCTCGCTCGCAGACTCGCTCACTGCTCTCCTCCACGGGGAAACTACAGTTTCCCCGACCCCTTTCGCTGACCCGCCATTCATCCCTGCCTAGGAAGGCAGGGAGTTCTGGCGAGTCATTAACTCTCAAATGGGACTGTTGCCGAATAGCGTTTTTGTCACTTTTTGTCCAAAATAACCCTTATTTCTGCGTGGCAAAAACGACGATTTTGCCATTCGGCAACAGTCCCCAAATATCCGCAACATAGTTTTTATCCACGGCCGTAAATAAAAACTGTCGGGGTTGCTGGAAGGCCGCGTATGTTACCAACTCGCTCGCGTTTTTTCCCGGTCATGCTAGAATGGCGCGAGAAAGAAAGGAGGAAAAAAATCATGTCATTGACAAGAACGACCAGCACGCTTCTCCCTACGCAAACGGGAGGAGAAGAAGATGGCGCCGCCATTGCGGCATACTTTCGCTCAATTAGCGAATATCCGGTGCTCTCTCCGAGAGAAATCGCTCTGCTGTTCAGAAAATTTAGAAAAACTAAAGACCGCGGGGTTTTTGAAAAGATTGTTCTACACAACCTGCGTTTTGTGGTTTTCGTGGCAAAAAAGCATATCGGGCAGGGGTTGAGTTTCCTTGAACTCATACAGGAGGGAAACATCGGGCTTATGAAAGCGGTGGACCGGTTTAAGCCGGAGCTGGGTAATCGTCTTACTAGCTACGCCCAATGGTGGATACGGCAGTCAATTAGACGCGCTCTTGACAAAAAAGCGCGCATGATTAGAATTCCCACGCATGTGCTTGCCCGTAGCCGGCGGGTGTGCTATGCCAGCAAAAATCTCGCCAAGAAACTCGGACATGCTTCATCAACTGCGGAGATTGCCGCGGCAACCGGCGAGGACGAGAAATTTGTGGACCAAAGTTTGCATCCTGTCTCTGCGATATCGCTTTACGCTCCGTCTTTTCATGATAACGGATTCGAGAAGACGCTTGATGACACGATTCCTGATGAGCGTGCGGCAGATCCCTCGTCCGGCGCGGATCTTTCAACCATGCGTGATAGCTTGACGTGTGCGCTCGCGACATTGACGGAAAGGGAACAGGAAGTGCTTAAAGACCGGTTTGGTTTTTCCAACGACGGGCGTGCGTTGACGCTTGAGAAGGTGGGGCAGAAGTTCGGGATAACCCGCGAGCGCGTCCGCCAGATTGAAGAAGGAGCGCTTCGGAAACTGCGCACACCTTCCCGGCTCAAGATGATTCGCGGGGTGGCGGACTAGTCGTGGGGGTGACGATAAGGACTGCAGGATGGCCATGCAGTCCTTTTTTTAACGCAAGCCGCGCAGGAAGTCATCATAGTCCATCTCTCTTTTCCCCTCCGGCACGACGCGGGTGATGAGGAGTTTCCCGTCTTTAAACTCTGCGGATTTGATACGTACTCGAATTTTTGGGAAGGACAGCGCGCCTTCTCTCCCCGCGAAAAAATACGTGCCCCATGCCGCACATGCTTGTATCTTAAGATAATTCGAACGCGCGTTATCTTCCAGTCGCACAAGTCTATCCTCTGGTTTGATTTTTCTGGTATACGTCGCCCTCGCGTGGTCCTGCGGCTTTACTTGTATGCTTCCGGCAATCCATGCCGGCAAAATTTCAACCAGAAGTTTTCCGGCCGCTTCGTTATACTTTTTTCTAAGCTCCGGTGCCGTTGGCGGCCATGGGGAAACAGAAACCGCTTTTCTCGCCACTATTCCTCCGTGGTCCATTTCTTCGTCCAAAAGAAGTATGGACACTCCGGTTTCCCGGTCATCGGCAAGGATTTGAAATTCCACCGGCGAGGCTCCGCGATATTTGGGAAGCAGGGAATAGTGGACATTGAGCGCGCCGCGTCTTGGTATCTGGAGCAGTTCTTTCGGCAGAATGGCGCCGTAGGCCACCACGATGAAGAGCTGATAGCTTTTAGCTTTTAGCTTGTAGAGAAAATCAAGATCTGTCAGTATTCTCGGCTGAAGAACGGGAATACAATGATTTACCGCCCAAACCTTTACTGGAGAGGGAGCGAGTTTTAGATTTCGCTCTTTTGGTTTGTCGGGGTTCGTTACAATGAGCGCGGGTGCATACCCCGCGGCATTTAGCGCTTCGAGGATTTCCACTGCGGGCTCGGGGGTGCCAAAGAATACAAAAGAAAATGAATTATGAATCATGAAATATGAACTACAAAAAAAGCGAGAGAATATATTTCTGCCATAATTCCTAATTCCTACCTCCTAATTCATCCCTGGCGGGCATTTCCTTCACCTCCGTCGCTTTGTCTATAAAAAGTATCCCATCCAAGTGGTCGGTCTCGTGCTGGAAAATCTGTGCGAGAAGGCCGCTCGCGCCTCGCTCAAAGAATCTCCCACTTTCGTCATATGCTCGTATGGCGGCTTTCCTTGAACGCCTTGTCTTTCCATAAAGCGGCCGCACCGAAAGGCATCCCTCATCAAGCACCGCTTTATCCTTAGACAGCTTCATGATAACCGGATTGATGAAGGCGAGATACCCCTCCTTTCTTTTCAATTCAGCCCTATGTTGCGCGCTTCTTCTTTCCTGTAATTTTTCCGGCAATTTAAGAGCAACTTTGGCGACAATAAAAATGCGGAGAGAAATCCCAATTTGCGGCGCGGCGAGCGCGATGCCGTCATCCTGCGTGCCAAGCGCGTCAGCCATGTCCTTCAATAATTTCCGTATCTTCACGCCCCTGATGTCCGCTATAGGAACCTCACGCGCTTTTTGCCGAAGAACCGGCGCGCCTTTTTGAAGTATTTCTGGAATCATGGCCATGATTCTATCTTTTTACGCCTACTCTTCAAAGTGTAACTATCCACATCCGCCAGAAGACGCCTCTATTCCTCGTCTCCCCGCTATTTTTTTACACGCACGCTCTTAAGGATGCCGAAAAACTTTTTGCTGAAAGAGTTGCCTTGCCCGCACTCCTTGAAAAGCCAGTAGAGGTCTCCGATTTTGACGTGGGCGATGAGTCCGTTTATCTGCTTCCAAATAACCGGCTTAAATTTTGTGCCGACACGCTCCACATTGATTTGGTCCACAAAGCGCTGAATGAGTTCCTGTCGCTCACTCGTAATTTTGAGCGGCCGCGAGCGCTGTTTGAGGGTGTCTAGGTAGTCTTTTGGGATATCAACCATATAATGCGAATATCACAAATTATATACGAATACCACAGATCATCTTCATTCGCGATATTTGTATTACAGCGACCTTAATATTTTGATTTTCGCTCCCAGCGCATTGAGCCGCTCAATCACGCCTTCGTATCCGCGGTTGATACTGTAGATGTTTCGGAGCGTTGACACCCCTTCGGCCGCGAGCATGGCGATGAGAATGATGGCCGCCGGACGGAGCGCGGGCGGGGAAACGACCTCGGCGGCTTTAAGCGCGGTGGGTCCGGTGATGTAGATGCGATGCGGGTCCGCAAGGAGCGTTTCCGCGCGCAATTTGTCCAACTCCTTGTAGTACACCGTGCGGTTCTCGTACACCCAATCGTGTATAAGCGTCGTGCCCTTTGCCTGCGTGGCGATAACGGCAAAGAAGGGGAGGTTGTCAATGTTGAGCCCGGGATACGGCTTCGCCTCAATTTTTTCCGGAAGCGCCCGAAGTCGCGAGGGGAAGGTGAGTATGTCGGCAAGATTAGTATGGCCGTTTGACGCCGCGTATCTCTTAAGAATCGCGTACTTGAATCCCATTTTTTCAAGTTTCAGGAGCTCTATTTCAAGAAAATCTATCGGACAGCGATTGATGCGGATTCGCGATTGCGTCAGGATCGCGGCGGCGATAAAAAACATAGACTCTATCGGGTCTTCCGAGAGGGTGTAATGAACTTCACATTCTATTCTGGAAACTCCGCGCATAATGAGCGTTGTCGTACCGACACCCTCTATCTCCACGCCAAGTTTTTGCAAGAAAAAGCAGAGTTCCTGCACCTGATAGTTCGCCGAGGCGTATTTTATGACCGACTGGCGAGGTATTTGCGCGGCGGCTAGTATCGCGCTTTCTGTTGCGGTGTCTCCGGATTCGTAGAGTACGATTTCCGCCGCCTTTAGCTTACGGTGCGTCACTACATAATCTCCTGAACGAGTCTTAATGCGCGCGCCAAATTTCTCAAGAGCAAACAAGTGCGGGCGAACCGTCCGCTCCCCAAGACGACACCCGCCGGGGTGAGGCAGGATGAATTTGTTTGACCACGCGAGAAGCGGAGCAAGCAATAGGATGACACTTCGCGTGCGCTCCGCCGACTCCCCATTCATATTTTTAAGGGAAAGCCGCCCGGGCACAACAATCTCCACGTTGTTTCCAACCCAACACACCGACACCCCGATGCTCTGTAGCACTTCTATAACGCGGTGTACTTCCTCAATACGCGGCATATGCAGAAGCACCGTTTTGCCGCGGTTGAGGAGAGAAGCGCAAAGGAGCGCCACCGCACCGTTTTTAGAAGTGCGCGTGATTACCGTACCGCGCAGTTTTTTCCCGCCTTCTATGCGAACCGAGAGCGACCTATCGGAGATTTTGATAATGTCCCGATTAAGCGCCGCGCTGATCTTAGAGAGCGTAGCGGTTGAAAGATTTTGCTCGCCATTCTCAATGCGGGCGATGGCGCTCTGCGAAGTACGGAGCTTCCGCGCGAACGCCGATTGGGAAAGCCCCCGTTCCTCGCGCAGGTCCTTGATGAGAAGTCCGATGTGTTTGAGTCGAGCAGAAGACATAATAATCAGTTTCTTACTGTTAGCCGTTCGCCGTAGGATTCCACCTATATTCTCCTAACCGCTGACAGCGAGGATCTAGCAACTATTGCAGTATATCATATATGAGATAAATGCGAACCTTTAGCCGCCGTCAAAGATTCGAAAAGCCCGCGCGGAATCCCCCCGCGCCCTGCGGGGCGGAAATCCAAGCCACGCTGAATTTCAAAAACATTAGTCTCGGTTTTGCGAATCCTCCCTCCCGCAAAATTGCTTCGCAAAACCGAGTCCATTTTTTCTTGAACGGCTCATTTCCTCCCATTTGAGCCGTTCATCTGGTAGCACATTTCCGCTCTCTCGCTTGGCGAGAGCACGCGCGTACTCGCGCGTGAGGGCTTTGCCCTGCGGAATGTACCGACTATTTATTTTGAAAATAGGTTCGAGCTTGGTACAATAGAGACACCAGAATGGAACTAATCGGTTTTGAACCAACGGCGGAGTGGGCGGCGCAAAGCGCCGCCCACTCTGTTTCGCCTGATTTTCCAAACGAATTCGGAGCGCCGCCTTCGGCGGCGCGCACTCTTTTTTCGCCGAGGAGGAGGAGGAGGTGCGAAATCAGAAGCAATTTTGACTCATAGTATTTGCTTAATACAAAAAGAATTTTTGTTGTGGAAATATTTTTTTGATATACTTATTTTGTTGTAACCAATTATTAGTTAGTTAGCAGAAAGGGCTATTCCAGATATCTTAACTAACGTTGAGGTTACAACACTGGAGTGGCCTTTTCTGCTTAAAAAGTATATGAATAAAAAATTCTTTTTGTATGCTCGCAAGTCCACTGATGTCGAGGATAAGCAGGTTCTTTCGATTGACGCTCAACTCACCGAATTGCGGGAATATGCC
>Ga0155888_104_pt1 | contig 17629 bp, 17 predicted proteins | sample RifCSPlowO2_01_FD_107542 | JGI IMG/M metagenome (GOLD analysis project Ga0155888, IMG submission 107542) | Candidatus Taylorbacteria bacterium RIFCSPLOWO2_01_FULL_50_130 | reverse complement strand
GCCCTTCATACAGCGGTTGAAATGGCTTAACAAAGCCAAACTTCAGAGATATATTCAGATTTATCGGGTGCAAAATTAAGTTAATTGAGTACTAGATGGCGGCGTGAGGGTGAGAAAAAGTAGAAAATAAAGCCGCCGTGGTTAGGACCGCCGGCGGCGTGTAGAGAACTCTACACATCTCCCCTGAAGCGGTAATCGCATTTCGGGAACATTGCGGAGCGCGCCGGCGCGAGTGAAAAGCGAATACCTGTATCCTCGCAAGACTTTTTCAGGATTTTTACGGACGAGGTGAAATAAAGATTCGAAAAAGCGTACCGCTCCTATAAAGAATAGAAATTTGCCAGTAGGCAAACGTCCGTGTCCCCGAGCGCGATTGCCACGCGAAGAGATACAGGCGGAGAATTCGGAGCTGTTCCAGCGTAGAGGCCGCGTTTTTCGGCGGACTTCTGGGTCACGATGACAGCGCTTTGCGTTATTGTCATCGTATTTCCCGGGACGCATGGTGTCGTGTCTGAAAAGCTTTGCGTATACGGATATTCGTATATAATGCCAACACCGCCTATGTTCAAGGAACACCTCAAAAAACACTGGGACCGGATGAACGGATATCTTTCCAACGATATCGGCATAGACCTCGGCACGGCAAACACTCTGGTGTACATGCGCGGGCAGGGCATCATCATCAATGAGCCGTCCGTCGTCGCGGTGAATCAGAAGACCGGGCAGGTGGTCGCTGTCGGCGCGCAGGCGCGAGAGATGCTTGGCCGCACTCCTGCGCACATCGTGGCGGTGAAGCCACTTGTCGGTGGCGTCATCTCCGATTTTGAGGTAACGGAGGAGATGCTCGCGTACCTTATCCGGCGCGCCGAAGCGAATTCGCGCAAACTGCTCGGTCCGCGCGTCGTTGTCGGAGTTCCGTCCGGCATCACCAACGTGGAAACGAGAGCCGTGCGCGACGCGACCAGGAACAACGGCGCGAGCCGCGTGTTCATCGTTGAAGAGCCCATGGCCGCCGCGATTGGCATACGCCTTCCGGTGAACGACCCGGTGGGGAACATGATAGTTGACATAGGCGGCGGCACATCCGACATCGCCGTTATTTCACTGGGGGGCATTGTACGCTCAAAAAGCATGAAGGTCGCGGGCGACAAGTTCAATCAGGACATCATCTCGTTCATTAGGGGAGAGCACAAACTGCTCATCGGCGAGAAAACCGCTGAGAATCTCAAAATCGCTATCGGTTCCGTCCTGCCGTTACCGGCGCCGCTTGAGGCCGCCATCCGCGGTCGCGATCTCGTAACCGGCCTTCCACGCGAAATCGTCGTCACCGACGCCGACGTGCGGGAAGCAATCACATCCTCGGTGGACATCCTCATTGAAGCGGTGCGGGAAGTGCTTGAGACCACGCCACCCGAGATAGTTTCCGATGTCATCGGACGCGGACTCTACCTTGTCGGAGGCGGAGGACTTTTGCGCGGACTGGGCGAGCTCTTGGCAGAGAACATCAACATACCCGTGCATTGTGCCGACGACCCCATGACAGCGGTCGCGCGTGGCGCCGGCATCATCCTGGAGGATTTTGAGCGTTATAAAGACGTGCTTATTGAGAGCAGAGATGAATTACCGCTTCACGCATAGCGCAAAAAGAGGGAAATTCGTCGCGGAGTTTTGGATTCCGGTATGCTTTTTAGTTGCGCTCACCATCTTTTACGTCGCGTATCCCGCCGCGCTTCAGAGAGCCACTGCTATCGCCGCCGCTCCATTTCTGGAGGCGAAGTCTTCCGCCGTCCGTATGGCAGAGGAGTTTTATTTTTTCTTCGTGTCCAAAAGGCAATTGATGCTTAACGCGCGGGAACTTTCCGCGAAACTCTCGCGGACAGAAGCGCTTCTCCTTGATCGGGAGATTCTGCTCTCCGAAAACAGGATTCTCAAGGAACAGCTCGGAAGCGGTGTGGAGGGGCAAAAAGCACGCCGCGTCGCCGCGGTTCTCGCGACACCTCCCAAATCTCCATACGACACTGCCGTCATAAGCATCGGTTCAGAAGACGGCGTGCGTATGGGCGACCTCGCGCTCTTCGGGTCCGTGGCACTCGGCAGTGTGAGCGCGGTATTTTCTCACACGTCGCTCGTTGCATTTTTCTCCACGGCAGGAGTAAAAACGGACGTGGTCATCCTTCATGGAAACGCCACCATTCCCGTCGAGGCAGAAGGACGAGGTGGCGGAGAATTCAGGGCGGTGCTGCCGAAAGGGGTGCCGGTCGCGGCCGGAGATTACGTGACGATGCCGGGTTTTAATCCCGCCGTGCTTGCAGTGGTGGCCGCTGTAGAGGCCAACGAGGCCGATTCGTTCCAAATCGTTCGCTTCAGAAATCCGATTTCGCTTGAATCTCTGCGCCTTTTGGAGATACAAGAAGTTGACGAAGTCGCGCGTCGCGAAGAATCGGGCAGCGGGAAAGCGGCCTTGCCGCAGTAGCATATGACACAGGAGTATCGTCGAGTGTTTTGGCGGATCATCACCGATGCACTGCTTATAGCCGCGGTGTTCATTCTGCCGTGGTGGGCGGTGCTGCTTAGCGGCGCAATTTTTTTCTTCCTTTTTGAGTATTTCCTTGAAATGCTCTTCGCGGCGCTCCTTCTGGACCTTCTCTACGGAGTGCCGCTTTCCCGTTACGGAGGTTTTGCCTTCGTCGTTTCACTTATTTCCGTGTCATTGTATATTGTTTTATCGGCCCTGAAGCGTCGAATGCGCTGGTACGCATTGCGGCAGTGATGGGCGCGCGTTGCGCGCGGTTCTAGTATTATTACGACATGCGTAATTTCATGCGTTTCTTGCGCAAACAGAGGAATGGTCGCCGCGCGCGGGGCGAGGTGTATCCGAACGAAGTGTTTCTGGACGCGAGCAATCTCCCGCAATTTGACCGGCATCAATTTGAAGGGCGCATTGAACGGCCAATTTCACGCCGCACGGCACTCATGCTCGGGGGCGTTTTTTGTGTTGCTCTCATTCTCATACTCCTCCGGACGTTCTCGCTGCAGATACGCGACGGCGAACGCTACGCAGACCTTAGCGCGCAGAATCGATTGCGCCACAGCCTGATTTTCGGCTCGCGCGGCGTCCTCTATGACCGGAACAAGATTCTGCTCGCGTGGAATATCGTTGACCGGACCGAGCCGGAATTTTCCAAGCGTGCGTATCTTCGCGAGCCGGGACTTGCGCATGTGCTTGGATTCATGAAATATCCTTCAAAGGATAAATTCGGATTTTATTACAAAGTTGACTTTGAAGGGCGCGCTGGCGTGGAAAAATACTACAACGAATACATCGCGCCGCAACACGGCATTAAAATCGTGGAAACGGACGCGTTCGGCAACGTCGCGTCCGAAAGCGTCCTCAAGCCGCCAAAGGACGGAGGAAATGTCACCCTCTCTATTGACGCGCGAATATCGCGCGCGCTCTATACCTTCATAGAGCGCCTCGCCACAGAGCGCGGTTTTACGGGGGGCGCCGCCGTTATCATGGACGTGAAGAACGGGGAATTGCTCTCGCTTGTAAGCTTTCCGGAATATGATTCGCAAATACTCACCGACGGCGTTGACCGTGTCGCTATACAAAAAGCGCTTGATAGTCCGCAGATGCCGTTTCTCAATCGTGCAACAAATGGGTTATACACCCCCGGCTCTATCATAAAGCCATTCATCGCGCTTGCCGCTCTTGCAGAAGGGGTCATCACCCCGGAGAAAGAAATCGTAAGCACTGGTTCAATATCCGTACCCAACCCGTTTGACAGAAACAAACCGAGCGTTTTTAGGGATTGGAAAGCGCACGGAGCGGTGGATGCGCGAAGAGCCATTGCCGTCTCTTCCGACGTGTATTTCTATGAAATCGGAGGCGGATTTGAGGAACAGAGAGGATTGGGGATAGAAAAGATTGAGAAATACGTTCGCATGTTCGGTTTCGGCGAGGAGCCGCCGGGGAACGATTTTTTTGGCGAGGCGGGGGTTATCCCGACTCCGGAATGGAAACGGAGGACATTTGACGGCGAATCATGGAATCTCGGCAACACCTATCATACGGCAATCGGGCAATATGGGTTTCAGGTTACCCCGCTCCAAGTCGTGCGTGCCATCGCGGCGGTGGGGAATGGCGGAAGATTACTTGAACCCCGACTCCTCCACGAGGACGATGTTTCTCCCGCGTATACGCTCATTCCCATCGATGCGTCCGCGTTTGAGGTTGTGCGGGAAGGCATGCGCGACGCCGTGACGGCTGGAGGCACGGCAAGCGGGCTTTACATTCCCGGGGTTAGCGTCGCGGGAAAAACCGGAACCGCCGAACTCGGCATTTCAAAGAAATTGGTGCACTCGTGGGTAGCGGGGTTTTTCCCATACGAGAAGCCGCGTTTTGCGTTTGCCATCATCATGGAACGAGGTCCTCGGGAAAACACGATAGGTGCGACGTTTGTCGGCAGGCAATTATTGGAATGGATTCAAGTATATGCGCCGGAGTACCTCAAATCAGCTAATTAGCTTGTTAACTTTCTAGCTTCTTAGCTGTTTAGGAAAAGATTGCGGCTACGAAGTGCTAGCAAGCTAGAAAGCTAAAAAGCTCCTCGAACAGTTGACTTACCGTAAAAAACTGGCTACACTTTTGGAGTTTAGCAGCATCTAACAAACGGTGAATATGTCTGACCCACGCGAATATCTTACCAAGGAGAAATATGATGAGCTCAAAAAAGAGTTAGAGCAATTGAAAACAGAGGGGAGAAAAAAAGTGGCCGAGAGTCTTGAGTACGCCAAGTCGCTCGGCGACCTCTCGGAAAACGCCGAGTATCAGGAGGCGCGCGAAATGCAGGCGAACATAGAGGACCGCATCAAGAAACTCGAAGCGATGCTTCAGTCCGCGGTCATCATGAAGATGCATCATACGGAGATGGTTGATATCGGTTCAACCGTTTCCATCCTGCCGCTCGGCGCCACGGTAAAAGTAACTTATAAAATCGTGGGGTCGGAGGAAGCCGATTTAGGCCAGAGAAAACTTTCGATTAATTCTCCTCTGGGACGCGGGCTTCTTGGCAAGAAAAAGGGCGAGAACTTAACCGTAAAGACGCCTGGAGGCGCTGTTACATACACGGTGGCGCACATAGAATAAGCTCCGCAATTTCTAATCACCTCTAGAAATTTGATACATGTCATCCCTCGAGGAAATCCGCGCCACTCGGCTCAAAAAACTCCAACTACTCCGCGACAAGGGGATGAATCCTTATCCGGTTTCAACGCGTACCAGCGCGACGCTTGCGGAAGCGGCAGAGAATTTCAAAAAACTCGCAAAAAAGAAGGAACTCATACTATCGGGCCGCATCATGGCGCTCCGTGGGCAGGGAGGACTTGTATTCGCGGATTTTTTTGACGGTACCGGGAAGTTTCAAGCGCTCATCAAGAAGGATAAGCTCTCCGATGACCTCTTCAAACTCTGGAACGACACCGTGGATATCGGCGATTTCGTGGAAGCGCGCGGCGCGCTCTTTCTCACCAAGAGGGAGGAAAAGACACTCTTGGTCAAAGAGTGGCGCATGCTCACCAAGACGCTTCGCTCGCTCCCGGAGAAATGGCACGGAATTACCGACACAGAGGAACGTTTTCGCAAACGTTATCTTGACCTTCTTATGAATGAGGAGGTACGCGCTCGCTTCATATTGCGTTCTCGAATTGTCAGCACATTGCGGCGACTCCTTGACGCGGAAGAGTTCTTGGAGGTGGAAACATCAATACTGCAAGAACTTGCGGGAGGCGCAAACGCGGAGCCGTTTATTACGCGCCACAACGCGCTCGATGTTGACCTCTATTTGCGTATCGCGCCGGAACTTGATTTAAAAAAGCTTCTCATCGGCGGTTTTCCGAAAGTGTACGAAATAGGGCGCAGTTTCAGAAATGAAGGGATTGACGTGACGCACAATCCGGAATTCACTACCGTTGAATGGTACGAGGCGTACAGCGACAGCGCGAAACAGCAAGTTCTTGTGGAGCGGGTGCTTAAAGACATCGTAGAGAGCGTGCACGGCAAGCCACCCGTCACTTTTGACAAGAATGAGCTTGATTTCGGGAAGCCGTTCACACGAGCGACGTATTTTGAATTGCTTCAGCGCTACGCGCTTATTCCGCATCCCGAGAAGTGTACCCACGATGAACTTTTTCTCAAGGCAGCGCAACTTGGCGTCAAGTCTGACGCCGCCGATAGCGCGGAGAAAATCATGGATAGCATTTACAAAAAGGCAATTCGGCCCAAACTTATCCAACCCACGATTATTACGGAGTATCCGAAAAACTACATTCCGCTCGCCAAAAAGAAAGAAGGAGATGAGACGCTGGTAGACGCGTTTCAGATTGTCGTCGGCGGATTGGAGATCGTGAAGGCATTCTCGGAACTCAACGACCCTCTTGACCAGCGCGAACGATTTTGGGTGCAGGAGAAAAACAAGAAGGCGGGGGACAGAGAGGCCCAGCCAAGCGACGAGGCATTTCTTGAAGCGCTTGAATACGGCATGCCGCCGGCCGGAGGCCTTGCGATATCAATTGACCGCATGACCATGCTTCTTTCAAACGCAAGAAACATTCGCGAAGTCATCTTCTTCCCGATGCTTCGATCGAAGGGAAACGGTTAGTCCGCGCAAGCTGGGCGGGCAGCTTTTCGGTGAGAATTGTGGATTGGAAAATACAATCATCGTTTTATGACGCCCTCTATTGCAGTGTTTTGCAAAATACTGCAATAGCGGGGCATGGAATTAAGCGTCTGGAGATAGGCGCTGTTTTTTGCTGCATTTTCCCACTTACGCTGGTAGGGTAGGAACGGACAAAAGAAAGAGAGGTTTCTTTGAACGCAAAACGCATATTTGACATCGTATGCTCATGTATCGCCATCGTTCTCCTGCTTCCGCTTTTTGCCGCGATAGCGCTTCTCATCAAGCTTACCTCGCGCGAACCGGTGTTCTTTTGTCAGCGCCGTATGGGGTTTATGCAGACGGAGTTTACCATTCTGAAATTCAGAACCTTGCAAGACGGTACAGGACGCGCAGGGATTGACCTGACTTCAAAGAGCGACCCGCGCATCACCGCAATCGGACGATTCTTGCGCCGGAACCGCTTTGATGAGTTACCCCAATTTTTCAACGTCATTTGCGGGGATATGAGCGTTGTAGGCCCCCGGCCCTGCGAAATTACCACGGCCCGCCAATTCATTAACACATTTCCGACAGCCGTATTACGGCATTGTGTGAAGCCGGATATCACCGGCTTGGCGCAAATAAATGGCCGTCAGGCGAAGACACTTCAACATTTGGAAAATGACTTTGCTCTTGACTGTGAGTACATCGACAAGAAGTCTTTGACGATGGATATTGTCATTTGTTTGAAGCCACCACTTGTGATGTTTTCCGTCAGAGGGATATAAGTCCACTGCCTGGACTTTTCGGACAGCCGCGTGCTTTGCTCGGCTGCTTTGTTATCTCCGGAAAGACGGTAAAAGTCAGACTCTCGGTGGAAAGCCCGACTCTTACCCGTGGGGGAAGACATGTTTTGTTATGCACAGGTTATCCACACGAAAATGCCATATAGTGGGGGATAGTGTTATAGAATATGCACAAAGTGGGAATAAGTGGGAGACGTACACTTTTAACTTTTGACGATTAACTTTTAACACCAAACATATGCGGATTGAAAAAAGAATATACAGGGTTTTTTACAGGGGGAAACAGTTCATACTTCCGGTCACGGTGAGTGCAACTGTGCCGCGCCGCGCAAGGGTTCGCGTTCGTGTTTCAAAAATCCTAAATCCTAAATCCTAAATCATTTCCCATGCTAATCGGCGAGTTCATTCACACCATAGACGAGAAGAATCGACTTTCGCTTCCGGCCAAGTTTCGGGCGGAGATGGGAAAGAAGGTGGTGGTCACGCCCGGACTCGACGGTTGTCTCTTCGTTTTTTCGCTGAAGCAGTGGGAGAAGATATCGGGAAAGCTCGGAGAATCGTCAATGCTCCAAAGCGACATGCGCAGTTTCAACCGTCACATGCTCGGGGGCGCGTTTGAGGCGGAAGTGGATACGATTGGACGTGTGCTCATCCCTGATTTTTTGCGAAAGCGAGCGAATCTGAAGGAAAGAGTAGCGGTTATCGGCGTACAGTCCCGCGTTGAACTCTGGAATGAAAAGGAGTGGCAGAAGTACAAAGAGGGCGTTGAGAAACAAGCGGATAGTTTGGCGGAGAAACTGGGGCAAGTGGGAGTTCTCTAGAACTCCAACTCGGGACTATTAACAGCTAACTTTTAACTCTTAACTGAAACGTCGGCTCATCTTGTTAATAGTTAATGGTTAACGGTCAATGGTTCACCAAAGCGTTCTTTTACAAGAAGTTGTGGAAGGGTTGCGCGGGGAACGCGGCGAGGTGATTCTTGACGCGACGGTTGGCGGCGGGGGACACACTGAAGCACTCTGTGGGAAATTATGCGGAAACGCGGAGAACGGAAACACTGCGGCGACGACATTTGTGTGCCTCGACGCCGACGAAGACGCAGTAGAGAGAAGCCGTCAGAGACTTCTGAATTTCACGCGAGAAGGAAAAAGAGCGCACTGCAGGTTTCTCTTTCGTCAAATCAATTATCGCCACCTTGACCAAGCGCTTCGGGAATTCGGCATTTCGGGAATTAATCGAGCGTTCTTTGACCTCGGTTTCTCCAGTTTCCAGCTTGAAGAGAGCGGGAGAGGATTTTCATTTATGCGCGATGAGCCGCTCCTCATGACGTTCGCGAAAGACTCGAACACGGACGCGGTTACGGCAGAAACGATTCTCAACGAATGGAAAGAAGAGACGCTCGTAACACTGCTTAAAGGATATGGCGAGGAGCGTTACGCAAAAAGAATAGCCGGGGCGATTATCGCGGCGCGAGCGAAGACGCCAATTAGAACAACCGGTGAGCTTCGAGCCATTATTGAATCGGCGATATCGCGCCACAGAAAGGTACATCCGGCCACGAAAACCTTTCAAGCGCTTCGCATCGCGGTGAATGACGAATTTCGGGGACTTACGGAGGGGCTATCCAAGGCATGGGACGCACTTTTGCCCGGAGGACGAATAGCCGTCATTTCCTTTCACAGTCTTGAAGACAGAGCAGTGAAGAACTTTTTCAGAGAGCTGGATAAAACGGGAGTCGGAACGGCAATAACCAAAAAGCCGATCGTGCCATCCGGCGATGAACTAACTCGCAATCCGCGTTCTCGGAGCGCGAAACTGCGAATACTGGAAAAAACACGCGCATATGTGCAACAATGAAAAAAACGGTTCATAAAAATATACGACAGCTTCTGAAGCGCGGCAAAGGCATATTTTGGTCTTTGGTGTGCCTTTCGTTTCTCGTTTCTTCGTATTATGTGTATCTCATGAATACCGCCGCCTTAAACGGCGCTCGCTGGAATGGCGCCGAAACGGAAACGGCGCTCCTGGGAGAGAAGGTGTCGGAACTTGAGTCAGAGTATCTCTCATTGAAGCAGTCGGTAACTCTTTCCGTCGCGTACGAGCGCGGCTTTGAAGATGTGAAAGCGGTCAGGTTCATTTCAGGGAGAAAAGTCGGCACGGCCGCCGCCGTCAATGAAATCTAACCCACCATTTCTTTCCCGCGTGCGGTTATTTAGCATTGCGTGCATTGCGGCCACACTGTTGCTTCTTGGCAAATTGTATTTCGTCCAGATTGTGGACGGGAATGACTATGCCGAAAAAGGGAAGCGGCAATATGCGCATGCCAACGAGGAACTCTGGAATCGCGGCGCCATTTTCTTTTCCGCGAAAAACGGAGAGCTTGTGTCGGGAGCCACGCTTAAGACTGGATTATATCTCGTGATTCGTCCCGATGAAATCACCGACCCTGAAAAAGTTTGGAACTCGCTTTCAACATTCATTTCTCTTGAAAAGGATGAGTTTCTGTTAAAAGCTTCACGGCGCGGGCGAGGAGGCGAAGAGCGACTGGCGCGAAAACTCTCCCCGGAGACCGGCGCCCGCATTGAGGAGCTCAAACTTCCGGGCGTGTACCTGTATAAGGAGCGGTGGCGTTTCTATCCGGGAGGCCGTCTGTCGGCGCATCTGCTTGGCTTTGTGGGTTTTGACGCAAACACGCTCACCGGACAATATGGATTGGAGCGATACTACAATGATACGCTCTCCCGCGATGCCGGCGGATTGCGCCAGAATTTTTTTGCCGAGATTTTCTCCGGCGTGAAGAATATCGTTCAGTCCAAGAGAGGCGCGAAGGGCGACATTATCACCTCCATTGAACCGACGGTTGAGAGTTTTCTTGAAAACACGCTTGCGGAGCTTCAGGACGCTTTTACGGCCGCGCGCGTTGGGGGCATTATTATGGACCCGGAGAATGGACGGGTGTACGGGATGGCTCTCGCGCCGTCTTTTGACCCGAATAATTACGGCAAAGAAACAGATCAGAGCCGTTTTGGCAACCCGCTTGTGGAGAGTGTCTATGAAATGGGCTCCATTATCAAGCCGCTCACCATTGCGGCTGGTCTTGACGCCGGCATCGTAACCGCGACGAGCACGTATTACGACGCCGGCTTCTTAACGTTGAATAATAAAACCATTTCCAATTTTGACGGCAAGGGCCGCGGGAGAATCTCCATACAGGAGGCGTTGAACCAGTCCCTCAACACCGGGGCCGCGACCGTGGCGCTCCAACTCGGCAAAGACCGCTTCAAAGAATATTTTAAAAATCTCGGATTCGGGGAAGAAACCGGCATTGACCTTCCCGGAGAAGCGGCGGGACTTGTCGGAAACCTTGAAAGCGGCAGAGACATTGAGCTTGCGACCGCGTCCTATGGACAAGGCATCGCGCTCACTCCCATTCAGACGGTGCGAGCGCTCGCCGCTTTGGGTAATGGCGGATACCTCGTGCTTCCGCATGTCGCAACCGGCATACGGTATCGAACAGGCATTTCCCGTTCCGTTGAGAGCGGGAGCGATAAAAAGCAGATTTTGAAATCAGAAACATCCACAGAAATCTCGCGCATGCTGATTGAAGTAGTGGATAAGGCGCTCCTGCACGGCGCGTACAAAATGGACAGATACAGCATAGCGGCCAAGACCGGAACCGCACTTATCGCCAATCCTGCAGGAGGCGGATACTACAACGATCGGTTTCTGCATTCGTTTTTTGGATACTTTCCGGCCTATGACCCGCGGTTTATTGTGTTTCTGTATGCCGTTGAACCGCAGGGGGTAGAGTTTGCCGCCACTTCTCTCACCGCTCCATTTATGAGCATTGCGAAATTTCTCATCAATTATTACGAAATTCCGCCGGATAGGTAGCCACTCAATAACTTCCCGTAAAAGAACCAGAATGTGGGATGTAAGCACCAAATTACAAATCCCAAATCACAAACAAATTCAAATTTCCAATTTCCAATTTCCAAATTCAAATCGAAAAGATTTTCCAGCTTAAGACTCTCTAGCTTGGTCACTAGATATTGTTTGTAATTTGTTATTTACGTACCTCATTGCACATCTGCCAGCCCGGATTTCCCTCCTGAACAACGCTGCCGTCCGTTTCTAATAAGCTGTGGATAAAGGTGTGGATAGACCTATTGACAAAATGCCAAATAAATATATGGTCTAATCAGTTTACTGCTCATTGGAAAACCAATCGTTCGGCCGCTCAATTAGATTAGTGCGACAGCGCCGATTTAATTGAGCGACCGAAAACAAAAACAACAAAAACCAGCGGTCGCCACAGAAAAAACAAATGAAAACTAATAAGTTTGCGGCGATCGTGACTACTCTCGCCATGATTCTCGGGTGCTTCGGCACCTCAACGGCGCTGGCTCAAGCCGGCAAGGGAAAAGAAAAGCCCTCCAAGAAGGTTGACATAGGGGGTCTTGAGCAGTCGTTGGTCAGTATCGGCCCCTCGCTCACTCCAGAAGAGGTTGTTCCCAAGCTCATCAAAGGGAAGACCACCCTCGACGAGGTGCTCCTGCTTCTTGGTGCTCCGATGCAGCTAAGCATGTACGGGGAAGGCGGCCGCATGGCCATGTATATGTGGCGGAGCGAATTCCGGATGAACAGGCCGAACTATGGAAAGATAATGGGACGAGCGGCTCTTGGTCCGTTTGGAATCATCGGGTCGGGAAGGAGACTTGAGCAGGCGCAACAGGCGGCGGACGAAATGAGGAATTCCATTAAGATGCTGACCGCGAACTTCGGTCCTGACGGAATCCTCAAGGATTTCATGGTGAATCCGCCTATCATGTCAATGCCGGCAAAACCGGCGCCTCCAAGCAATCTCAAGGTTGTGACTCCGCCGGAAAAAGCGAAGAGCACAACAAGTACGACGGGGAAAACCCCAGATGCGCCGCTCGTTGCGGCGACGCCGCCCCCATAGGGGGAGATTTGGTTTTTCAATCACAATACCCGCTACACCTCGTAGCGGGTATTTTTTGTTGCCCGTATCCTTTCCTTAAAAAACTGTGAATTACGAAACTCATGAAAGCGCGCTTTTGGAGCAACTCACACAGCGCGATGGAGCGAGAGGGAGGCGAAAGATCAACAGATTTTTACGCCGTTTGCTCCAAAAACGCGCCGAATGTAGAGTTTTGTAATTCAAAGTTAAAAGCCAACAAGCTAAAAAGCTAAATACTATCTCTTAAATTTCCTGATAATTCGGATTATCCTGTACTCTGACCGTACCGGAGCACACCGGAGAATTTGCAACATTGGTCAAGAAAACGCGCGCAGTCTTAACGCCTGAAGTTGCGTACGTTTTAGTGACTGATTGCGAGTTGCCGGATAGATTTTCGTCGCCGGACCACGAGAAAGAATAATTTCCTCCTCCTGGAGGATTTGGTGGAGTAACGGAGGCCTCCCAAGTGACCGACCTTCCAATTTGCGCCACTTGCGGCGTCGGGGAACAGCTAAGCGTAATCGGTTCTCGAGATTTAACCACGAGAGGCACCGCGGATTGTTTGGTAATCGGAAGACAACCCGGCGCGGAAACGGTCACGGTCGCGTAATAACTTCCCGGGTTTGCGTATGCATGCGTAATTGACCGAGTGGAGCCGGTAAGCCCATCATCTCCCGTCCACGAATAGCTAAACGGCCCGGGGCACTCGCCAAACGGAGTCGCCGTCCACGTCACCGCTTCGTCCGTGTACGCCGGGTTGGGCGCTGGCGCAATTGTTGCATTAATTTCCGGCGCCGGTTCCGGTTCGCACTTAATAACCAGCGGATTGCTGTAAACAAGGATTCGACGATTGCTGTATTCACTATTGGTCGCGTATGCTTGATTGACTATCCCTTCCTTCTCGCAAGAAAGCTGTACCTCATCTTCAACCTTAACCTGAACGGTTATGACAGCCGTCGCCACTTCGCCCGGCGTAAGCGGCGTAGTGGCCGCCAACCAGACATAATGACCGTCAGAGTAATAGGCGTTTGGACCGGGCACGTGCATGTTGTTCGTATGAGTTTCGCTTACGTATGTTACTTGCGGCGGCAGAAAATCATAAATGTAAGTGCCGGTGCCGGTGCAGTTCGCCCCGCCGTCATTTCGCGCGGTAATGGTATAAGTAATAAGTTCGCCAGGAGCGACAACCTCTTTGTCGGCGGTTTTATCAATCACCAAAAGGCACTCTGGGTTCGATTGGTTCATGTCAACAAACATTACCGCCGACACGCCAACAGAACCAAACTCGCCGCCATTCACGAAGGCGCCATGCATGGCTTTAATTTGGTTGACTGGCTCGGTGAGCGTAAGCTCGGTTTCAATGACGGCGGTCATCGCCACTTCATCTTTGCCGTCTTCAAGTTCAGGGGTCAAATTGGTTTTAGAAATCTCCTTGTCGTTTGACATCAGAGAAACAAACCATCGTTCATTGTCTTGGATTCCGTCTTTACGGTTCCTGTAAGCGTCAAATGAGTGGGCGTAAACTTGATACCGACCGGCTGGCAAAGATACCGAGAATGTCTCCGACTGCTTTCGGCTTTCGCCTATTTTTTTACCCTTAAAATCAACCACCACCCGCCCGGGGCCGGCAATAAAGGGATTGAGACCGACGCAATCACTGGTGCAATAAGGCGGAGACACTGCCAAGACGACGTTTGACGCCGGCAGATTTTCTTCACTAACGCCAAGGTATACCGCTTTGAGAAAATAATCATAGGCCGTGCTCGGCCGCAAATTAGAGTCGTAATAAGATAAAGTGTTCGCGCCAATGACATAATCTAAATATGAGTTATTTCTGTAGATATTGTAACCTATGACTTCACTGCTTGTCGGTTTTTGCCATTTGAGTTTAATTTGTCCGGAACCTATCGCCTGTGTTTCGGCAATCAAATCCGTTGGCGGCGGATACCCTCCCTGCGAAAATACGGCGGATGCCAACGAAATTGAGACAATGCTGGCGACTCCCAAAACGAGCGAAGGCCAAATGTGCTTTGTTTTTTGCATGGCAGTGTCACTCATTTAACGCTCTGATAATGTCGGCCTTCTCTTCAGGGCTAAGCCGGGCCGCCTCGTTTGGATGTTCAACTGCCCAACGAAAGACCGCGCGAACTTCCGGTTCGTCAAGAGGTTTGCCGCTGGTAACTTTTTCAATGACTTGATTTTTATCAAGAATTAGTATCGGCACGCCGTTTTTATCAACACCCAATGTCTTCGGTGTCGCATCTTTTTTCGGTAAGAGCGCGAGTATAACCAGAATACCGATGGCAACAGCTACCAGAATCAAGACAGTAGGCAGTTGATGCCCTGCTCCCAATTGCGGTTCCGATTGCTGTTCCGGCTTCTCGCCGGTATTGCCCATCTGCCCGCCGTTGTCATATCCGGTCGCCGGCGATTGGTTTGCATTTTGGGACGGCGCCGCTCCTTGTTTGTTGTCCATAATATTGAGAGGTGAACTACGATTAAAAAGTGAGGAGGCAATGATATACCTGCTTGCTAAATTATATCACCGCCCAGCCGCCTCGTAGGGTCGAAAAAACATATTAGCCCACGAAATCTTGCGGAACACAAGAGTTTCTCTTCGCGTATTCAGAAAGTTTTGATTTCAGATTTTGGGCGAACGGGAAGGAATTAGGTTCAACCCCTGCGGGTGTGGATTTCAGACGCCCAGACACCGAACCGCACCAAAACTACCAGTGTTTGACTGGCATCCCAGATTTTCAATGTGGCGAAACAAAAAGCTGTCCAGAAACAAAGCCCGTAAACTAACGGCCAATGAATATAGTTGGCAAGGTAGCCGTTCGACTGAACGAGGCATGAACGTGACCAAACCACAGAGGATTTTCAAGTTCCTGAAGTTAAGCTCAATTATCATTCTGGAATCGCAAAATGTAGCCGTTGGACTCGACAAATGGTTGCCAGAGGCGGGGAATTGCTATATCTTAGTAGAGCATTTTGTGGGACATTATTGTAAAGCTAAAGGGCGGTTAGCTCAATTGGTAGAGCACGGGATTGACGTTCTCGGGGTTAGAGGTTCAAGTCCTCTACCGCCCACCAAACAGGATTTTGCAAATTTTCGGAAGTGGACAGCAAGACCTGCTCGCCGCGCCCGCGGGCGAGCAGACAAACTGCTTTGTCTGCGAATGAGGACTTGAAAACCTTCTCCCATATTTTCGAGCGATTCCTATCGCGAGAAAATGGGAAAGGTGTACTGAACGAGTAGCGTTCAAGTCCTCTACCGCCCAAGCAGAGACATTTACGGTATGGGTTTTCGTGTGTATTTCCGCACAAAGAAAAGGCCGTTCACCTGAACGGCCGCTCCCTATCTCATCCGTATCATGTTCTCGCCCAGACCCCATGAGGGTCTTCATCTTGCCCATGACTATCATTTTCCCGCTCGATATCCGGCTCCCCAAGAGAAGTTGGAGCTTCAAACTCTTCGGGATTTGTGCGTTGTCTCTTGAGAGACGCGCAGAGTTTCTCGAGCGGTGTGACCGGTTGTTGCGGATTATTTTTTTTCATGGGTATGATTTTGCCGCAGAGATTGTAGCACAAGAAGCGAACGAATTTCCAGTCGTTCTCATTAAAATTGAGAAAAGGCCGAGGATATGATTTTGCGATTTTGCGAGGGTTGTGATTGGGACATGCCTTGTTCGAACAACGCTCGGGAATAGCTTTAATGCCTTCCTTCGTGCGCGAGCCACAAGGTCGCTGACCTTGCCGGTAGTCTTGGCGCTCATAGTGAACTTGTATTTCGGATAATTCGAACGAGCGATGAGCTTGCCGCGGCGACTCTCTTTTTCGATGAACATGCCCGTTTTGCACTCGTGGCATAGCCCGCCGGTTTCCTTCATTAGATCATTTTCCCCAGCGGCTTATTTTCCAAATGTAGTAATAAGATTTCGGATTGTGATCTCCTATGCCGTTCACTCGCTCAAATACCAATCCTTTCTCGCTTTCGTAATATCCGATTTTCTCCCAGACGATTTCCATGAGTTTGCGATAAAAGTGTCCCCATTCGGTGATATTTGGTCCGACATCCCGTCCTAAAGCTCCCCATGAATCGGTTCCTCCTTTATACCAAAACTGCGCAAGTGGTTTTGGAAGTTGAAACGAAACGGGGATTTGGTCGGCATTTACCCGCTCGTTGGAAAATCCCAATTCAGCCAAAAGATTTTCCCCGTTACTGGCTACAATAAAATTCGGTTTATCCAGTTTATTGTTCGCCAAATAGGCGATGATTTCATCAGATGGTAAATCGGTGCGCTTTTTGTATTCCTCCAGCAAAAGTTTGAATGTTTGCTGAAACGTATTGGCGACATCCTCTGTAAAAGTATGGATATTCTCTCGTAATACCTCATTCGCCACTCCTTCGCGATTAGAGAGGTCAAATATGTCGTCTGGATTCCTTAACCCTTCTTCACTTCGCAGCTTCTTTAGCTCGTTTGGGTCTATTTCCATTGCCATGCTGAAAGTATGACATGATTTTTCCCTGATAGAAAGGCGGCAGCAGGCAACGAGCACAAAAACCACAAAGTCTATATAAGATGAGGGTCTTCAACATCTTATCTGGTTTTCGATTGTCAACGCGTAAGCGGAAGCAGGTGCGCCGAAGGGCAGAAGAGATTTGCTCCTTACGAGGCAAGGAAGTTGCCTACAAAACTTTCAACGAAAGCCCGCCTTCAATTCCGAAGCGGGCTTTGTCATTTCTGTTTTTCAGCTTTTTTTGCTATGATGCTAGAAATGCAGGAAAAGTTTCATCAATTTAATAGACAGGAGAATTCCAAAGTGATTGACGAAGGTTTGAAAGAAATGGAGCCGGAAGTTAGAAAGCGACCTGCACCAGTAAGCAGTATCAGACCTGAAGCGGTTGGAATTCCTGAAAAATCTGGACATGATGTTGTGGCAGATAAAGAGAGAGAAAACCTCTTTGCGCGTCTTGAAACTCCGCGCGACATTTTAAATTTACCGACAGGTATTAGGCGGGAGGGTTTGGCTGTTTTGCGTGAAAAGATCGCCAAACGATACCTCTCTATTTCCACCATGCAAAACGCGCTTTTTAATGAACTCATAGCACCTTTCTCCCGAACTCCCGTCTGAAATTGATAAGTGTAGCGGCAAGATAACGGAATCCTTTGAAGGTAGCCTCT
>Ga0155888_144_pt1 | contig 33269 bp, 34 predicted proteins | sample RifCSPlowO2_01_FD_107542 | JGI IMG/M metagenome (GOLD analysis project Ga0155888, IMG submission 107542) | Candidatus Taylorbacteria bacterium RIFCSPLOWO2_01_FULL_50_130 | reverse complement strand
AGATTGATACCCTGATTACAAAGATTTTTCGCATTCAAAAACGCGCCCGCGGTAACCAGAGATTTCGGTAACAGTTATTTATGGCCTATAGCGGGGCAACGTTTCCTTTCCGCATGCTGCTGACACCAGTTACTATCTACTTACTATTTTGCGATGGTTTTTGAAATCAAACAGGAAAAATTTGAGGGGCCGCTCGACCTTTTGCTTACCGTCATAGAGAAGAAACAGCTCCACATCAGCGACATCGCCCTTTCCCGCGTGACGGATGATTTTTTGCTGTACGCGAAGGACCGCCCTGATATTTCAATTGCCGAAAGCGCTGAATTCGCCTTTATTGTCTCGACTTTGCTTCTCATAAAGTCTCGAGCTCTTCTTCCGCAGTTCGCGCTGTCGGAGGAAGAAACCGAGAGCATTGATGAACTTGAGCGCCGCCTGAAACTCCTGCAGCGTTTTCGGGAACTGGGGAGACACGTGCGGCGGCTATTTGGACGCTCGCCATTATACCTTCCGCGGGAGAGGAACAGGGAGCCGATATTCGCTCCTCCACGCAGTGTGTCGGTGGCGACCCTTCTTCGCGCCGTGAAATCGATTATCGCGGCGCTGCCGAAGGCGGAGGCGCTCCAGAGGGTGGTTGTAGGCAAAGCGATAAGCATTGAACAGATGATAGAGAAATTGAAGGAACGCGTTTCCTCGGCGCTTCGAATAAGTTTCAAGGAATTTGCCGGCGCCCTTAGGGGAAACCGCGTACAAGTAATTGTGGGGTTTTTGGCGATGCTTGAGCTGATAAAAGAAGGTATAATCACGGCGACTCAAGATGCGCCGCACGGAAACATTATGATGGAAACGGAACGTGTGGATGTGCCACACTACTGAATAACATATAACGTATAACTGAATGACTGAATAACGAGGGCAGAAATTTCGTGGAATTGGAATCCAGGGCATCATTTTAAGGCCTGGATTCCTGCTTCCGCAGGAATGACAGAATGAGAACATAGCCATCATTGGTTAAACGCGTAAGTCCTAAAGTCATTGAATCCTATGGAACTTTATGCCCAAATAGAAGCGTTGTTGTTCTGGAAAGGCGAGCCGATGACGCTCGCGGAACTCTGCCGTGTATTCAAACTGCCGTCGGCCGATATAAAAAATGCACTCAAGATATTGCAAGGGAAATTGGAAGGGAACGGCATCGCGCTTATTCAGACTGGAGAAGACATCGCGCTTTCTACCGCCTCCGGAGCGCATGAACTTATTGAACGGGCGCGCAAAGAGGAGCTTTCAGGAGAACTAAGCAAAGCGGCGCTTGAGACGCTTTCCATCATTCTCTATAAAGGACCGCTGAACCGACGAGAGATAGAATATATACGCGGCATCAACTCAACGGCGATACTTAGGAATCTCCTCATACGAGGTCTTGTGGAGAGGAAACAGAGCGAGATAGACGAGCGGCAGTTTCTCTACCGTGCCAGCGTGGAGCTCTGTGCGCTTCTGGGCATTCCGAAGTTGGAGGATTTGCCCGAATTTGCGGCCGTACGCAAGGAACTCGACATGGCAGCGGCCGCGCCTTCGGAAGAAGGAATACTCTCTAGCGAAGCTCTTGCGGTAGGAGTAGCTCCAGGAGATACATCACATGCGTAACGGACTCTACCAATTTCAAAGATACGCGCCTCCGGAAATTTTCTTCTGGATGGCGATGCTGCTCGCCTTCTTTTCGATTTTATTACCAGGGAAGGAGCTTCCCGACGCCCATGGGGGTTTTGTCGCGGCAGCTGCAATCTACGACGAGCCGCGCGAAAACCCATATCAGGCAATTGAGCTTGCCGCCAGGGCCGCCTATGTTTTTGATGCTAGGGCAGGGAAAACATTGTTTGCAAAAAATGAAACGGAACCGCTTGCGCTCGCCTCAATAACGAAAATCATGACTGCCGCGGTAGCACTTTCCCTTATTCCGGAAACGACGTACATTACTATCGCCCCGCAGGCAATCAAAGAGGAGGGAGACAGCGGACTTGTAGTCGGCGAACGGTGGCTCCTTCGCGACCTCCTCAAATTCATGCTTCTGGAATCTTCCAATGATGCGGCCGCCGCGGTTTCTTCCGCGATTGGAGAAATGCTTGCCGTACGCGCTCTCTCCGACGAGGACCACCGCCGACTATTCATCGAGAAGATGAACGAAGAAGCCGCCCGTCTCGGTCTCTCATCCACGCGCTTTTTCAATGAGAGCGGACTGGACATCGACGAGACGCACCCAGGAGCGGTAAGCTCCGGGAAGGAAACAGCCCGCCTGCTTGCGTACGCACTTCTGCAATTTCCGGCGGTTTTCGCGGAGACGAGATGGAGCGAACTTGAATTCGGAAACGAAAATGGCGGCCGCTATTCTGCACAAAATACCAACAAGGAGGTCGATACTCTGCCCTTGCTTATTGCGAGCAAGACCGGGTATACCGACCTTGCCGGCGGGAACCTGGTTATTGCATTCGACGCAGGTTTTAATTACCCAATCGTTATTTCCGTCTTGGGCTCCACGATTGATGAGCGGTTCAACGATGTTCGAAAGCTCGTGTGGGCAACACTGGAGTTCCTCCAGCAGAATTAAGAATCAAGAAGTATGAATTAAGGAAATTAGGACTTACGCGTTTCGTCATTTTCTGTCATTCCCGCGTAGGCGGGAATCCAGTATGTGGCCGTTTTTTAGAGCCCTGGATTCCCGTTCCCCGCCTTCGCGAGGACAAGCTTCACGGGAATGACGCCGATTGCGTAAGTCCTAGAAATGTCTTTTTTCTTCTTCATTCATAATTCATAATTCTTATTTCATAATTCATGCTTCTAGACCTCATAAAAATATTTATACCGGCGCTTCTCTCGTTCGCCATCGGCATCGGCATTACCCCGATTCTTTCCCATGAATTGTACGCGAGAAAGATGTGGAAAAAGAGCGCTGGCAAAGGAAGCGACGCGCCGCTCTTCAACAAATTGCATGAACACCGCGAGACTGGGACGCCGAGGATGGGCGGTATCGTCATTTGGTTTTCCGCGACGCTCGCTGTCTTTGCCGTTTCTGCGGCCGGAGCAATCGCCAATGTTCCGCTCCTCGCGAAACTGGATTTTCTAAGCCGGGACCAAACATGGATTCCGCTCACCGCGCTTCTCATCGGAGCCGTGATAGGCCTCGTAGATGACATGCTCGAAATACAAGGCATCAAGGACAACCGTGCAGGCGGCCTTTCGCTTAAAAAACGGCTCCTTATTGTTTCCGCCGTGGGCATTCTCCTCGGCCTTTGGTTTCATTACAAGCTCGACGTGGTCTCGGTCGGGCTTCCCTTTTTAGGGGAGCTTTATGTTGGTACACTCATTGTCCCGCTTTTCGTCCTCGTCATACTCGCCGTCTATTCGGGGGGCATCATAGACGGCATAGACGGACTGGCCGGAGGAATCTTTGCCGTTATCTTCGGCGCCTATGGAGCCATCGCCTTCTTCCAGGCGCAGATCAACCTTGCCGCCTTTTCCGCAGCGGTCGTGGGCGGCATTCTTGCGTTTCTTTGGTTTAACATTCCTCCGGCGCGATTTTATATGTCGGAAACCGGAAGCATGGCTTTGACGCTTTGCCTTTCGGTCATTGCGTTTATGACGGATTCGCTGGGAGACGGCGAGGGACTTTTCGCGCTTCCGCTCATCGCCCTTCCGCTCTTTGCGACGAGCGCGTCGGTCATTCTGCAGCGCCTGTACCGGCGACTTTTCGGCAAGAAGCTTTTTGTTATATCGCCGCTACATCATCATTTTGAGGCCATTGGCTGGCCGTCATACAAGGTGACGATGCGGTACTGGGTGCTTTCGGTCATATTCGCCATTATTGGCCTCACGCTGACGTTAGTAAGTTAGAACTCATTTCAAAATCCTACCGTGGCGCTATTGTTTAAGAACCCATTCCGCATCGTCGATTCGAATACTGCGAATCTTTGGATTGCCTGTCTGCGCAGAGGCGGCTTTTGCAGACAGCGAATAGGGTTTTGAAACGAGTCCTAGTTTTTTATAGATGCTATTGCGAACATATCTTAAAACATCCGACCCGGTCGACCGGTGGCTCCTGTGGATACTGATAGGCCTTATCGCCGCGGGTTTCTTTATTTTTCTCTCTGCTTCCATCGGATTGCACGCGCGGGAGGGAGCCTCTTTCAAGAGTATCATTATCTCGCGTCTCCTCGCGACCACAATAGGCATCTGCGCCGCCTACATGGCGTCTTTATTTCACTACAAGAAACTTCGCCGACTCACGCTGCCGTTCCTTCTGTTCTCCACTGCACTCTCCATTCTTGTGTTCATTCCCGGCGTGGGAGTGGAACACGGCGGCGCGCGGCGTTGGATTTCCATTTTTGGTCTGTCATTTCAGCCGGCGGAACTTTTGAAGCTCGCATTCGTCATCTATGCGGCGGCTATTCTTTCGGCGATGAAGGAAAAAAGTCGGATTTTTTCACGCGGTCCGCTGCTGCTTCTTTTGCTTTCTTCCGTTGCCGGCGCCCTTCTTTTACTGCAGCCAGATACGGATACCTTCATCGTACTATTTGCGGCGCTCCTTTCCATGTTCATCGCGTGGGGCGGCAGATGGCGTCATGTGTGCGCTGTCTTGCTTATCGGCCTTATCGGACTTGCCGCGCTTGTGTATTGGAGGCCATATCTTAAGGAGCGCGTCACCACTTTTCTTGAACCGGCGACCGACGTGCAGGGCGCGGGATGGCAGGTGAATCAATCGCTTATCGCAATCGGTTCCGGCGGGTTCTCGGGAAGGGGATTTGGGCAAAGTGTGCAGAAGTTTTCATACCTTCCCGAACCGATCGGGGATTCCATATTCGCGGTTGCGGCCGAAGAGTTCGGATTTCTCGGTAGCGTCGCGCTCATCGGGATTTTCCTTGCGTTTTTCTTGCGGGGCCTCCGTATCGCGTCGCGCGCGCCGGATCTCTTTAGTGGACTGCTTTCTATTGGAATTGTTATACTCATAGGGGCCTCCGCGTTCATGAATATGGGTTCCATGTTGGCTATTATTCCGCTCTCGGGTCTGCCGCTCGCGTTCATAAGCCACGGCGGAACAGCGCTGGTTATCACGCTGTTTGAGACGGGAATACTACTCAACATTTCTCGATACCAGAAATCAGCTGCTTAGCTTATTAGCTTCCTAGCTGTTTAGTCGATTCCAAAAAGCTAGTAAGCTAGTAAGCGAATAAACTATGAAGATACTTTTCACCGGCGGTGGATCGGGCGGACACTTTTACCCCATCATTGCCATTGCAGAGGAATTGCATGCCATTTCGCGCGATGAGCGGCTCATCCCGCCAACGCTCTTTTTCATGGCGCCGGACCCATATGACCCCGGCCTTTTGTTTGAGAACAGCATAACGTTTATTTCCCTCCCGACCGGGAAGTTTCGTCGCTACTTTTCACTGAAGAACATTACCGATATTTTCAGAACGGCGTTTGCCACGATCAAGGCCGCCACGCTTATATTTCGTCTCTATCCGGACGTAGTGGTAGGGAAGGGAGGATTTGGCAGTTTTCCGGCGCTCTTTGCCGCGCGGTTCTGGAAAATTCCGATTTTTATTCACGAATCGGACGCTGTCCCAGGACGGGTCAATAGGTGGGCCGGAAAATTTGCCGCGCGCGTCGCGGTTTCATTTGAAAAAGCGCTTTCCGCGTTTCCTAAGGGACGGGTTGCTCACACTGGAAATCCCATTCGTCGCGACCTATTGTCGGCGGCGGCGTCTCTGCGACAAGAGTTGAGTCTGGAGGAAGAAACACAGGTCATTCTTGTGCTTGGCGGCTCGCTCGGTTCCGCGGCGCTTAATGAGACGGTGCTCCAAGCGCTTCCGGAGTTTCTGCTAACGTTTGAAGTCATTCATCAGACCGGCGAGGAGCACCTTGCCGATATGCAGGCGCGGGCGGAGGTAATTTTGCAGAATCATCCCTTTAAGCGCCGCTACCATTCAATCGGGTATCTTAGCACTACACAGATGGGAAGAGCGGGCAGGATTGCTCGCCTCATCATCTCGCGCGCCGGCTCCACCATTTTTGAAATAGCGGCATGGGGCAAACCGTCACTATTGGTCCCATTTCCCGTTTCAAGCGGCGACCACCAGCGCGAAAATGCGTATGCGTATGCGGAGCACGGAGCCGCTGTGGTGCTTGAGGAGAACAATCTGACCGCGAGCATTCTTATACATGAGGCGAGAAAAATCCTCGAAGATAGCGGCCGCCATGAGGAAATGTCAAAGCGAGCTTCGCATTTTGCGAAACCCGATGCCGCTTCAGTCATCGCACGGGAAATCTTGAACATCGCGCTGAGGCATGAGAAGTAAGAAATCCTTGTGACGATCCCATTCCTCGGATTAAAGTCAAGAAGAAGCTTTTCCAAGTATTGCACTTAAAACAATGCTAGATTAGGATTAGACGGATGAAAATTGTAACTCGCTTCCCTCCGTCTCCAACCGGGAATTTGCACATCGGTGGCGCCAGAACCGCGCTTTTCAACTATTTGTTCACAAAACATCACGGCGGCAAGATTTATCTGCGGCTGGAGGACACTGACGAAGAGCGCTCCAGGCAGGAATACGAGCAAAATATTCTTGATTCGCTCCAATGGCTCGGATTTTCGCTTGACGCATTACCTGACGGTTCGAAGTGTTGGAAGCAAAGCGAACGGAAGGACACATATCGGAAGTATCTGAAAGAATTGATTGCCGGAGGACGGGCGTATCTTTCAAAAGAAACGGAGGGAAAGCGGCAGGAAGTCATACGTTTCAAAAATCCGAACAAAAAAATCGCGTTTGACGACCTTATCAGAGATTCTATTGAATTTGATACGACAGAGCTTGGCGACATGGTCATCGCACGTTCGCTTGAAGAGCCGCTCTATCACCTAGCGGTTGTCGTGGACGATTATGAGATGGGCGTAACGCACGTCATCCGTGGCGAAGACCACATTTCCAACACGCCGAGGCAAATTCTGCTTCAGGAAGCCCTTGGTTTTCCACGACCAGTGTACGTTCACATTCCGCTTATCCTCGCCCCTGACAAAAGCAAGCTCTCCAAACGCCATGGCGCCGTTTCCGTCACTGAATACCGCGATAGGGGATATCTTCCCGAGGCGTTTATCAATTATCTCGCGTTGCTCGGTTGGAATCCCGGGGGGGAGAAGGAAGTGTTCACTTTGCAGGAACTGATACGCGAATTTGACCTCGATAAGGTACAAAAGGGAGGCGCAATTTTCAATGAGGAGAAACTTCGCTGGATAAACCGGAAACATATTGAACGGCTCGGGGGGCCGCTAGCTATTTTGCCGTATATTCCCGATACGCTTTTACGCGAGCGAGCCCCCGGCGAGAAGCAGGCGATAGCGGAGATGCTCTTTGAGCGCGTCAGCTTTTTTGGCGAGGTACGAGATGCAATGGAGCGGGGAGAATATGACTATTTGCTCCGCGAGCCAAAATATCCAAAGGAGCTTCTCACGTGGCAGAAGGCGACGAGCGAACCTGGCATCCATTTTCCGAAAATTCTCTCATTCATTGAGGCCCTGCCGGAGGCTTTCTTTACGAAATCTGCCGTTCGGGAGGCAGTCATGCCCTACGCCGAGGCAAACGGGAAGGGAAATGTGCTCTGGCCAATGCGCGTCGCCCTCTCCGGCAAGCAAACATCGCCGGACCCCTTCACGCTTGCCGCGATGCTTGGCAAAGCAACCTCGGTTCGCCGTCTCAAAGCGGCGTGCGAACGTCTCAAAGCATAGGTTTCGTAAACTCCGCTCGTCCTATCCCTGTGCAGGAGCACAGGGCGTTCGGCGAGCGGAGTTTCCTTTAAGAACCCTCGGTTCTCAACGCTCGCTCGCAGACTCGCTCACTGCTCTCCTCCACGGGGAAACTACAGTTTCCCCGACCCCTTTCGCTGACCCGCCATTCATCCCTGCCTAGGAAGGCAGGGAGTTCTGGCGAGTCATTAAGACGCTGAATTGCGAAATTCTTTCCTCAGCGCATGATTTTTGAGGAACGCCATAGCATCCCGCGCGTTTTAGAGCTCACGTTCGTCCCGCCCCGCTTCGAGAGTCTCCCAACATCATACGTTTTCTGGAGTTTCTCAATTCAAAGACCTCTCAAGCGCTTCTCACCGTCCGTGATTCAACGTACAATATGCCGATGAAGCGTCTTTCGCTTTTTCTGGTCGTGGGTACGGGTTTTCTCCTGCCGGTGATGCACGGCGGCGCTGTGTTGGGCGCGACGATATCCGAACTGCAAAGTAAAATCGCCGAGCGCAACGCGGCGATAGAATCGCTTGAGCAGGAAATCGCCGACTATCAAAGACAAATCGAAACGACGGGAAAAGAGACAAAGACTCTTCAAAGCACGATAAAGAATATCGACCTTGAACAGAAAAAGCTCGGCGCCGAGATAAAGCTGACGTCAAACAAGATTGCCGCGGTGAACTTGCGGCTTGAGGAACTTGGAGACGCCATACTGGTAAAAGAAGCGCGCATAAAAGATAGTCGCGACGCGCTTAAGGAGGCGATACAAAATATTGCCGAACTTGAGCGAAAAACGCTGGTTGAAATACTGCTTGGAAGCGATTCGCTCTCAACGGTGTGGAGCGCGACTGACGATATAGAGCGTTTCGAGAGGCATATCCGGACTGACCTTGCGCGAACCAAAGAACTCAAGGTCGGCCTTGAGAACGCACAGACGGAAACGGAGACAAACAGGAGGCGACTGCTCTCTCTCCGTGAAGACCTTTCCGACAAAAATCAGCTGCTCTCTCAAAACAGGAGGGCAAAGGCAGACCTTCTCTCTGTCACAAAAAATAGGGAAGCAGAATACCGGCGGATACTCGCTGAACGTGTCGCGAAACGCGACGCGTTTGAACGGGAGCTTTTGCAATTTGAAGCCGAGCTTCGCTTTACCGTTGACCCATCTAAATTGCCCCCGGCCCGCTCCGGCGTTTTGCATTGGCCTCTTGATTCCATAACAATCACGCAGGAGTTCGGTAATACCGCTTTTGCAAAAAGCGGAGCGTACAACGGGAAGGGCCATAATGGAGTCGATTTTAGAGCGCCGACCGGTACGCGCGTGAAGGCCGCATTAAGCGGCATCGTGAAGGGAGTGGGGGATACCGATACGGTCTGTCCCGGGGCCTCATACGGAAAATGGATTCTTATTGAACACGACAACGGCCTTTCTACTTTATATGCGCACTTCTCGCTCATCAAAGTCGGTGAAGGGGAGCGTGTTTCCACGGGAGAGACAATCGGATACAGCGGCGAGACGGGCTACGCAACCGGCCCGCATCTGCATCTGACCGTCTACGCGACACAAGGTGTTCGTATAATGAGCCGCAAATCAGCCGTGTGCGGCGGAAGCTACACGATGCCAATCGCTGATTTAAAAGCATATCTCAATCCACTATCATATTTATGATAGTGGGAAAGCGCCAAATCACAGTTTCCAAACCAAAGCAAATCGCAAATCTTAACCTCAAAATCACGAACAAGGACTTCGTAAAGCGGAGCAGGGAAGGATTTACCAAAACTATACCTCTTATTTATCGTCATGGCACCATTGCGCTTGGATCTTTCGGATACAACCTGCGCGATGTCATCAGCTCATCGAAGGCGCGCGAAAATCTTTCCCATGCGCGGGGAATTATTTTAAAAATCTGGAACACCGCAATTGTTACTCCGACGCTTTGGATGGGGAACAAAATTAGAGGACTTCTCCCGGAGTTCTAAAGAGGAGGGGAAAGAGCGACAATGGGTGTGGATAATGCGAGTTGTCAGTAGATACCATACCTCGTATAATGTAGGTTAATCCATGTATAGGCCTTATAAAAAAGATGCTATGAGCAAACCGCTTCCCCAACATCTAAATGATTTTCTTGAGTACTGTGAGGTGGAAAAAGGACTCTCCCTGAACACGGTAAAAAGTTACTCGCGTTTCGTACAAAAATTTTTTTCGTGGTTGAAGGAACAAAAATTGGAACGTCTTTCTCCCGAAGATTTAACCGAGAGTCATGTATCCAAGTATCGCGTTTGGCTCTCGAGGCGCCCTAATATCGTCCGTCGCGCCTTTCCGACCCTCCACGCTTCTACACAGATACGCTATCTCATAGCGCTCCGGTCATTTTTGTCCTACTTTCATGAGAAGAATATCCAGACGCTTCCCACGGAAAAAATTAAACTTCCGAAGGACCACAAGGAGCGTCTTATCAAGTTTTTGAATATAGAACAGCTTCGCCGTCTTTTTGAATCATCTAATGTCGAAACATTGGCTGGACTTCGTGATCGAGCGATTCTGGAGACGCTTTTTAGCACAGGACTTCGTGTTGCAGAGCTTACCGCGCTCAATACTAAGCAGCTAACGAGTGCTCTGAACAAGAATGACTTTGAGCTAGGCGTAATTGGCAAAGGCGGATACCCGCGAGTGGTTTATTTTTCGGACCGAGCGCTTCGTTGGCTTAAGAAGTATATTCAAAAGCGTCAGGATGACGACGAAGCCCTTTTTATCAATTTTAAGGGCCCGAAAAAGAGTTCCAAGCGCATTTCCGTTCGTGGGGTTGAGTTGATTGTGGAAAAATACTCCAAAATGGCTGGGACCCCTTTTTTAGCAACGCCCCACACCCTTCGACATTCGTTTGCAACCGACCTGATGAATAAAGGCGTTGACCTTCGTATCGTGCAGGAGTTTCTAGGTCATCGTAATATCGCAACGACTCAAATGTATACACACGTTACTTCAAAGCACTTGCGAGATATTCATAAGAAATTTCATGGAGGGGAAGGACTCTAATCAAAAAGGTCTCCCTTGGCATCATCGTCTTCACCTCGGCGCACTCCTTTCGCCAACGACCACTCGCTATGTTCACGCATCAGATAAGTACGCAGGAGTACTCATAATAAGAAGTTCCACCCTCGTAAACTCCGCTCGTCCTATCCCTGTGCAGGAGCACAGGGCGTTCGGCGAGCGGAGTTTCCTTTAAGAACCCTCGGTTCTCAACGCTCGCTCGCAGACTCGCTCACTGCTCTCCTCCACGGGGAAACTACAGTTTCCCCGACCCCTTTCGCTGACCCGCCATTCATCCCTGCCTAGGAAGGCAGGGAGTTCTGGCGAGTCATTAAAAGAGAGTAAAATGAAAATGAGATGGTTACAAAACTATTTTTAAGCGAAATTTAGGACTTTTTGTTCGAGACGAGGAAAGCCAGCAAAATGATTGAGGCGTAGCCCGGCTACGACGAAAATCATTTTGCGCTAGCTTGACGAAGTATCGGACAAAAAGGACAAATTGAAGCAAGAATAGTTTTGTAACCATCTCAATGTAAAAGGTAGCAAAAACCCCGTTTGACGCGGAGTTTTTGTTTAATTGGCAGTTGCCGGCGCTTTTACAGCGGCCAGATGCTCAGATTTTTTCCAGCATTTCGAAGATGAAAGCCACGGGGTTAGACCTTCCTTTGTGTAGAGCCACTTTGCGTACGCCAGGTTTCCGTCAAGCGTATGCAGATCAAGACCGAGCGTCTTCGCGGTGTCTTCGTGGTAAAACTCGTTAATCTGCATCACGCCGAGGTCCTCAACGGTCATTTTTCCACGTAGCACCACACCGCCCTTACCAAGGTGCCGGAAGCGAGACTCGCACTGCGCTATCTCGGCCAGAATAGGCGTATCTCTGAAGTATTCGCGCACGTATTGCTCCAGCGTAAGCGGTCTATCGGCTAAGACCGTTTGTCGGGCTTCGGAAGGCGGCATCTCAAAATTAGCATCCGTCTTTGCGGGAGCAGAAGCGCCATAGAATGTGGAGAGAAGAAATGTTGCAGTCGTTAGCAGTTCTATTGTCATAATCGCGGGCATCTTCCGGCGCAGAGCGAGGTTCGCTTTGCGTCGTCTGATGATTAAAAACAACAACCAGACTCACGTCTGATTGGTGCCCACGATATTAGCACAATTCCGATATCCTGTCAATTCTTCTCCGCCTTTTTCAACGGCTCTTTATTTCGACCAGTGCCCGCATGCGCCCTAACAGGGGCGTATATCGGAATCTTCAGCGCAAGAATCGGGACGCTTTAGTAATGATTGGTAATGATAGGAGGAATAAGAACCAGGTGTGTAAGTCCCACAATGATGGACTCCCAATCTTTTTCGTGTTTATTCATGCGCGTTTCGAATGGGAAACTTCTCGTAGCATGTGAGGAGGTTTTTCCCGTATATAAGCCGTGAGAGAGCCTCCCCCTCAAGTTTTGCGTCTTCAAGGGCATTGTGAGCATGTCCCCTCGTCGGCAGTCCCACATACTCCAAAATGCAATCAAGGTTAAGCGCGGAATGATTGTTCTTGCGCGGTATCTTCTTCCCCATTCTGCAGAATCGCTCATATGCAATGGTGTGGAGGTCGACGGTACGGTGCGCGAATGGCCAGTTTATATGGTAGCGGTGCGCGGTCTCTTGCAAAAAATCGCGGTCAAAAGATGGATTTTGTCCCGTCAGGGTCCATTCTCTGCACGTTTTCATCCACGTTAAAAATGCTTCTACCGCTTCCCTATCGGTTTTTTTGCTTGCGTCATTTATCTCCGTTGCGGTAAATCCGGCAATTACAAGCGCTTCCCGCTCTATGTGCGCACCTTCGAACGCGCGGCATTCCACGTAAAATTGATTGTTGGGACTATCAAATTCTACCGCTCCAATGGATACGAGTGAACACAGACGCGAATCCACGCCGGTTGTTTCCACGTCTGCGATAATCATATTTTCGAAAATTCAATTATATATGCTAAAAGCCGACGCCCTCAAAATCTGCCCCGTCATCATCCGGTTGTGTCGGCTCGATTCCCTCGTCCGGCAAGCTAAAGTCTTCATACACCTCATCACTGTCAATAATGACGTTCGCATCTTCAAACAAGGTATCGTCTCCCCCGTCAAAACCGGGGAAATCTCCGGTAACGGTTTCATCGGCTGATTCTGTCTGTCCGCGCGAGGCGTTTAACACCAATCGGTCGTACAATTTCCAAGCCGCGAACGCGACAGCGGCGGCGACAATAACCATGGCGACTGTAGTGAGTAGCGTCTTCATGTCTCATTGCTTCTACCTCTCGGAGTACTCGGAATCGAACCGAGACCTCACGCACCCGAAGCGTGTATACTGCCACTATACTATACTCCGGCTCTCTCAATGGCGGGCAGAGGTTCTACTTCGGAGCTACCGTTATACTGCATCCCGCCTTACTCTCTACCCACTGCGCTATGGTAGCAGATTTTGCCGCCTAAGCAAAGAGACTCTGGTAGAACAGGAAATAATAGTCAGGAAACTACTCCGCTGTTTCTGCTTTCTTGGCCTCCATAAAGTAGGGCTGGTAGTCGCGAGTAAACATCACCTCCTGCGCCGTCACGTCGGCAACGCGTCCTTCCGAGAGCGTAACGAGCAAGACGAGACCCTTTCCCGTCTCTTCCGAAAAATTTTGGTCGAATATAAAATTCCCCAAACTATACGCAATGAGGCCGCCGTTGTATCTTTCAATTTCCTGGACTACATGCGGATGGTGGCCGATGACGATATTCGCGCCAGCGTCTACCAAAAGTCTCGCCACGCGCGTTTGCCCGGCATTGTGCTTTGTCTCATATTCTTCTCCCCAATGCAGCGACACGACGACCGTGTCCGCAATCTCTCGCGCGCGGGCGATGTCGCCTCTTAAAATTTCATCGTCAAATGAAGCGATGGCCGGCGATGAGCTGGCGCGCCCCAGAAACGGTACGGAAAGATTGGAATAGGCGAGAAACGCTATCCGCGTCCTTCCTACCTTCATCACTCTCGGCGCATGTGCGTCTTGGAAGGTTTCTCCGGCGCCGATCGCCGCAATGTCATTTTCGGAAAGAATGGAGAGGGTGTCGCGTAGCGCTTTCTCCCCGTAATCAAATAGGTGATTATTCGCAACTGAAAGCACATCAAAACCCGCAAACGTCAAACCCTCCACTGCCATCGGTTCTGCTCTGAACGAATACGCGCTTCCTGATTTTGTTCCGCGAGACGATAATGGGCTTTCTAAATTCGCAAACGAAATGTCCGCGCGTAGGGTCGTTGAGGCAATCTTCAGGAAATGAAATCGATAGTCCCCTTTTTCCTTCATTATCCCGCCAATTTTCCGTGAAAGCATGATGTCACCGGCGAACAGCATCAAAACTACGCTAGGTGCCCGCCTCTTTGCTGTATCGCCAGCACCCTGTCCCCCTCCAGCTTGAAATGAAAAAGAGGGTTGTAAAACGACAAACGCCACAACCCCGAAGGCGGCCGCAACTAAAAAAAGTGTCAATACGGCAGTTCGCATTTTAGCGCCTCGCCGAGAGCTATATCCCCTGCTTTTTAAGCTCCTCAATCAATTTCTTCGCTTCCTTAGCGAGTTTGCTCGGTATGTCAATGTATATTTTGATGAGCACATCTCCTCGCCTGCTTCTGTCTATTGGAACGCCTCTGCCGCGCAGACGCAGAATCTCTCCATGTCTGATGCCTTCGGGTATTTTAATGGTTATGTTGCCGTCAAGCGTGGGGATGGAATATTCATCGCCGAGGAGCGCACTCGTGAGCTTCACGGAAAGGTCCATAAGCAAGTTGCTCTTTTCGCGCCTAAAAAGAGGGTGCTTGGCAACATGCACTTTTACGTACAAATCGCCGGCGGTTCCGTCTTTTATGGCTTCTCCGACGCCGCCAAGCCGTATCACTTCTCCGTTTTCTATGCCAGCCGGAATCCTTACGAGAACCTCCTGTTCCTTTCGCGCGACGCCCTCTCCGCCGCACACGGCGCAGGCTTCCGACGGAACCTTGCCGCTGCCGCCGCACTCTCCGCAAACTCTCGTGGTTTGAACGTGACCGAATATGGAGCGCCGACTCTCGCGAATTTTACCTTTGCCGTTACAGATGCCGCAGGTTTCTTCCGACGCTCCCGGCTTTGCGCCGCTCCCCCGGCAAACGTCACAGGCGGCTGTCTTGTTGATGAGTATTCGCCGTTCCGTTCCGAAGACCGCGTCATGGAAGGAAAGCTCCACGTCAATTGAAATATCTCTGCCGCGGCGCGCTCTCTCCCGCGCTCCGCCGAAGAAATCGCCAAAAATGTTTCCGAGGTCAAACTCAAAGCCACTCGCGCCAAATCCCTGTCCGGAAGCGAAGTTTGAGAAATCAAATCCCTCAAAACCATCTGGTCCCGCGCTTCTCCCAGCTCCTCCTGAAAAAACTCGGCCGTAGGAATCGTACTCGGCGCGTTTTTTATCATCGGAAAGAACCGAGTAGGCCTCGTTGGCCTCCTTGAATTTCTTTTCGTCGCCGTCCTTCTTGTCGGGATGATATTTGTGCGCCAAATTCCGGAACGCTTTTTTTATTTCCTCCTTCGAGGCGGCTTTATCCACTCCGAGGATATTGTAGTAATCCTTGCTCATGATTATTGCAATTAAAATTTAGCATCCTCCATGACCGCTTTCGATTCCAAGGGGTACTTTTTGATATAGGACTAGTTTAAAGAGTTATCTCCCAACATGCAAGTATATGTACAGGATAGTCGAATGTCGCAGCACCTGCGCGCATCATCATATGCTATACTTCTATATGTACAGCAGTTCATTGGGCAAACTCGGCCGTGAAAAGGCGGCTCACAACTTATGAAAAATCATTCGTCAGCTACTTTTCCGAATGGAAAGGCGAATAACGCAGAGCGTCCTCTCTCCGAACACGCTTGGAAGGCAATCCAGAGAATGTTCGACGGGCGAATACCGCGAAAACAGTGGCTCAAAAGATTGGAGCAGTCAGAGCGCAGAAGAATGGACATGAGCTAGAAAATAGTTGTCTTTGCCAGACTCCACCTTCCCAGAAGGCATCTCCGTCAATTTTGGAGATGCCGTTTTTATGTCAGCTTCAGTTTCCGGCCCAAAGGTTGTTGTGTTGAAATCAGATGTTGATATCTGATTTCAACAGTTGCTGTCTTCTCTTATTTTTTTTCTTTGAATTCCGCATCCTTCACATTTCCTTGGTCGTCCTCCCCATGAGGATTAGGCCCCTTCCCGCCTTCGTCTTTTTCCGGTTGCTGGTTGGCTTGGCTTATATACTGCCCGATTTTCTGTATTTCGCTGGAGAGCGCTTCTGACGCGATTTTAAGCGCGTTAGTATCAATCGGCATTGCGTCTTTGGCGCGTGTTATGTCGGAGATTTTGTCTTCAATCGTCTTCCGAAGTTCGGCCGGCGCTTTTTCTCCCGCATCTTTCAATGCCTTTTCGGAAGTATAAATCAATTGCTCGGCGATATTTTTGGCTTCTACTCCTTCCCGTCTAATCTTGTCATCCGCTTCATGCACGGCTGCTTCCTTTTTCATTTTCTCCACCTCATCTTTGGAAAGACCCGACGAGGCAGTAATTTTAATGGAGTTGGCCTTGCCGGTCGCCTTGTCTTTTGCCGTAACATTCAGGATTCCGTTGGCGTCAACGTCAAAGGTTACCTCCACCTGGGGAAGCCCTCGCGGCGCCGGCGGAATGCCGTCCAAGATGAATTTCCCGAGCGACTTATTGTCAGCGGCCATGGCGCGCTCACCTTGGGTGATGTGGATTTCCACCGAGGTTTGATTGTCGGCCGCGGTGGAAAACACCTGCGTTCGCGCCGTAGGAACAGTCGTATTTTTTTCAATCAGTTTGGTCGCCACGCCGCCGAGCGTCTCAATCCCAAGAGAGAGCGGGATCACGTCAAGCAGAAGCACGTCACGCACGTCGCCGCCTAAAATGCCGCCTTGAATCGCCGCGCCTACCGCCACCACTTCGTCGGGATTAACGCCCATGTGCGGTTCCCTCTTGAAGAAATCTTCCACCGCTTTCTGAATCGCGGGCATTCTGGTCTGGCCGCCAACGAGCACCACCTCATCTATTTCGTTGACCTTGAACGGACTGGCTTCCATCGCCCGCCGGGTGATGGTCATGGCCCGGTCAATAAACTCCCGCGTCAATTCTTCAAGCTTGGCGCGGGTCATCGTCACCAAAAGATGCTTAGGCCCGTCGGCTCCGGAAGTGATAAAGGGGATGTTGATCTCGGTTTGAACGGCCGCGGAAAGCTCAATTTTTGCTTTCTCGGCCGCTTCATCCAATCTCTGGAGCGCGAGAGGGTCTTTGCGCAGGTCAATACCGTTTTCCCTGGCGAAGGCGTCGGACAGCCACGCGACGATTGTGTGGTCAATGTCGCGGCCGCCGAGGTGGGAGTCGCCATCCGTTGATTTAACTTCTATCACGTCGTCGCCAACCTCCAAAATGGAAATGTCGAATGTGCCGCCGCCGAAGTCGAATACCGCTATCTTTTCATCTTTTTTCTTGTTAAAGCCGTACGCGAGCGCGGCCGCCGTTGGTTCATTGATGATTCTCTTCACATCGAGGCCGGCGATTTTTCCAGCATCCTTAGTTGCCTGCCGCTGACTGTCATTGAAGTAAGCCGGCACGGTAATAACCGCCTCGGTGATTTTCTCGCCCAGCCGCGACTCGGCGTCATTTTTCAACTTTTGAAGAATCATGGCCGACACCTCTTCGGGTCGGAGCCATCTATCGCTCATTTTTACCTCAACGCCGCCGTTTGCTGATTTACGCGTTTCAAACGGCACGTTTTTCGCGTCCTTCTGCACTCCTTCCTCGTCAAAGGTGTGTCCCATAAATCTTTTAATTTGAAAGACGGTGTTTTTCGGATTGGTTACCGCTTGCCGCTTCGCGAGAAGCCCCACGAGGCGTTCTCCCGTCTTTGACTGCGCGACGATCGAGGGGGTTGTCCGCGCTCCTTCCGCGTTTTCGAGCACTCTCGGGTTTCCACCTTCCATCACGGCGACCGCAGAAAAGGTGGTGCCGAGGTCGATTCCGATGATTTTGGACATAAGAGATTGAATTATGATAGGACTTACGCGTTTCGTCATTTTCTGTCATTCCCGCCCCCGATCAGGTCGAGGGCAGGCTACGGCGGGAATCCAGTATGTGGCCGTTTTTTAACGCCCTGGATTCCCGTTCCCCGCCTTCGCGAGGACAAGCTTCACGGGAATGACGCCGATTGCGTAAGTCCTATATGAATTAAGAATAATGAATTATGGTTTACGATTAATTTTCAATGATTTAATTTCCAGACCACTAAACCTTAACACGGCACCACGCTTCCTCCACTACATTTCTGTTCGCAGTAAGATTTGATGGTGAGGAAGGAATTACGTATCGTTGCGCACTCATTCAGTCCAATCTCACGGCCGCGTTGGCGCAACTTCAACGAATTCGCACGAAAGCGCAACAGATAGGATGTTCAGGAATCCTAACCTTGTTGGACGAAAAGTCTGTTCCCGCCAGCCATGATTGGGATAATCTCACTGTCCGCTGACCACGCCTCGCATTCGCGCGGGGCTTTTTCTTTTCCGAACCAACCACAAAGGTTTGACCTTTCCCCAGATTTAAGGCCAAACCTTTTAGAAAGAAGGAGCACGAGTCATTTGACTCGTAAAAAACTCAAGCTTTGAAAATGGAGCGACGATTCCTTGAAGACAAGTCTTTCCTCGAGGGGCGCACTGCGCGGAAGATGATATAGGAAAGAAGTACTTCCCTTCAACTGTGACTATTTCGTCTATGACCTCGACGGGTTCGCAGGAAATAATCTTGCCGCGCATTCGCCCTTCCCTTTCGACAATCACGAATCGTATACGGAAAAATCTGCCGTTTTGGCGGACGACCTTTTCGAAAATATTCGATTGCTTTATGCCGGTAGGCTTCATTGCTTTTAAGCTTCAAACTTACAACTTCTAGCTTTCAATTGCCATGATATTCGGCTAGTTTAACCTTGCCGGGCTGCAGGACCTTGCCGTGAAGCGCATATCCCTTCTGAACTACTTCGACCACTGTATGGTTCTCGCTTTCAGTAGCGGTCGGCACGACAGACACACTTTCATGCCTTTTCGTGTCAAACGGCTCGCCAACCTTCGGTTCAATAAGCGTCATCCCGCTTTTCTCCACGGCCGCGAGAAGCTGCGAGTAGATATACTGTACGCCCATGCGCCAATTGAGGTCAACTTTCTCCCAACTTGCTTTATTGCCGAAAGCGCTGTGAAAGCTGTCGAGAGCCGGAATGATGTCGCGTATAATCCGTTCGCTGGAGAATTTCGAGAACTGCGCCATCGTCTTTTCTTCCTCCCTTCGCGCATTTATGAAATCCGCCTTTGCTCGCTGCCATCCAGTAAGATATTCCCCTTTTTCCTTTTGGCACGCCTTTAGCTTTTCGCGTAGCTCCTTTACGGTTTCGACGGCGGATTCTTCGGTTACCACGTCATCATCTACGGTTTCGACGGCGGATTCTTCGGTTACCACGTCATCATCTCCTACTGCACCATCATCAGCTTCAACCTCATTTGCGTTCTTTTTTGCATTTGCACCATCCATTTGATTTAAATCTACAGTTATCTCTTCGACCACTTCGGAGATTTGCGGGCTTTTCCCTTTTTTCCGAATTTGCGGCGTTCCTTGCTTCGCGGGTCTCTTTTGAGGAAGCCGACGCGTTTAAGTTTTTTTCGGAGTTCGGCGTCGTACGAAACGAGCGCTCGAGCGATTCCATGCCGCACCGCTTCTGCTTGCGACGAAAGCCCTCCTCCACGTACTCGTATCGTTATTAAGAATTTTGCGGCAAGTTTGCTTTTTGTTAAGGCCTCTATAGCTACGCGCCGTTGTTCTCTAGTTTTGAAATACGATTCAACGTCTTTTTCGTTGACTGTAATCGACTGCTTCCCCTCGGGGAAAATCCGCACGCGCGCCGCGGCAGTTTTTCTCCTGCCGATTGTCTCAATGTATTTTGCCGCTGTTGCGTCAGTTTCCATTGTTAGCTTCCTAGCTTTTGACTGTCAATTGCTTGATAAGTCGCGAACGCAGTGTGTTTCTAGGGAGCATTCGAAGCACCGTCATTCTAAAAAGCTCACGCATCCCCTTTTTCGCGATAAATTCCCTTAACCTTGTTTCTTTAAACCCGCCCGGATAGCCGGAGTATCGTCTATACCTTTTCTCCGAAAGCTTCTTTTCCGAAAGCGCAACCTTGGACGAGTTCACGATTTCTACCTGTACGGCGGGAAGAGCGTTTGGCTTGAAAGAGGCAAGCCCTTTTCCGCGGAGCAGTGCCGATGCTTCGCTCGCGACTCGTCCCAGTCTTTTTCCCTGCGCGTCAATAATGTATTTTTGCATAGGATTTTAGCGTTAAGCAGGTCTGCACTCCGGATTTTTTACACTAGCCCCTAACCGCTCCATTATACTAGTTCAATGATGGCCATTTTCGCTCCGTCACTTATCCGGAATCCCGCCTTCACCACGCGCGTATATCCACCTCTTACTGTCGCGTATTTGGGAGCAACACTCCGATAGAGTCTGCCGAGGGAAATTGTATTTCTAAGACGCGCGCGAACAAGCCGGCGCGACTCGAAGGTGCCGCTTCGCGAGAGGGTTATGATTCTTTCAACGAATGGGCGAAGCGCTTTTGCCCGCGCTTCAGTAGTGCGTATGCGGCCGCGCTCTAAAAGCGATTCCGCAAGCGAACGCATGAGCGCCTTCCGCTCCTTCCGTTCTCGACCAAATTTTTTTACTCTGTTTGAATGGCGCATGATTAGCTTCTAGCTTCTAGCTTCTAGCTTTCAGTCCGAGAAGATTTCCCCCTAGGAACCTAACAGCTAGCAGCTAGAAGCTATTTCAGCGTTATTCCCATCTTTCCAAGCACTTTCTTGATTTCTTGCACTCCCTTGTTTCCGAGCCCATCAATGTCGAGAATGTCCTCTTCCTTCTTTTTCACCAATCCGCCAAGCGTTCGAATATTCGCTCCGGCGAGCGCATTGGCGGCACGTGGAGAGAGCCCAATGGTCTCAATCCGCGTCTTCAAGAGTTCGGTATCAATTTCTCGCTTCTGAATCGGCTCTTCCACTGCGGTAGGTTCATCTCTTACGGCATCCTCCGTCTTGTCTTCCGTAAAGCCGACAATCGCCTTGAGTTGGGATATCATGATATATATCGCTTTCTCAAGCGCTTCTTTTGGAGTGATAGAACCGTCAGTTTCAATGAAGATTTTCAGACGGTTGAAATCAGTACGGTCTCCAACGCGCATGTTTTCCACTTCATAATTGACTCGCCTAATGGGGGAGAATATGGCGTCAAGCGTCATCTGCCCGATCTCAACACGGTCTTTTTGCAAAACCTCCTTGGAGATATAGCCAAGACCCTTCTCCACCTTCATGGACAGCGCCAGTTCCGCGCTTTTTTCCGTAAGCGTTGCGATGTGCTGTTCCGGATTAAGAATTTCAACTTGTCCCGGATATTCGATGTCAGCCGCCGTTACCTCCCGCGCGCCCTTTGCGGAAAGTGTGAGTGTTTGAGGTTCGTCGGTGAACATCGCTATTCGGACGCGCTTCAAGGAGAGTATGATGGTCACAACATCTTCTTTCACCCCTCGAATCGTGGAGAATTCATGTTCCACGCCATCAATTTTGATTCCGGTAATGGCGGCGCCCGGAAGAGATGACAGTATAATTCGGCGAAATGAATTGCCAAGCGTATGCCCATATCCAGGATAAAGTCCATCAATTTCATAGATTCCGGTGGAACCCTCCTCTTTCACAATTCTTGGCTTGGAGGGAAGAATGATATTGAAATCCGACATACATTGTGGCGGAGGCGGCAACCACTACTCAATCGTTTCCGCAACCACCCAAGTTATGCTGATAATGAATAAAGCAAGAGAGATATAATAACCTATTTCCTTTGAGCGCGCAAGTGATGCATTCGAACTTACCTCCGATAAAATTCCAAAATCGCCGCAATGTTGAAAGGAAGCTGGTTTTTCACCAGATTTGGATTGCCGACCACCACTCCCTCGCCCTTCTGCGCGTCAAAACGTAGCCACAGAGGGGCTTCATGGTCCCTCAACAGGTCGGTAAGAGCGGTAAACGGCCGTTTCGACTCGCTTCCTTTTCGCAAGCGGATAACATCGCCAATGCGGGTGCGATATGAGGGAACGGTGACTCGAACGCCAGCAACGGTAAAATGCCCGTGAGAAACGTACTGCCGGGCCGCCTGGCGGGAAGGAGCGATGCCAAATCGATAAATAACGTTGTCAAGGCGCGTTTCAAGCTCGGTGTAAAGGGCCTCATCATCACGTTCACTTTTCTTCGCAATGGCGTTTTTCACATAGCGGGAAAACTGGCGCTCCGAGATGCCGTAAAAAAACCGCGCTCGCTGTTTTTCCTTAAGTTGTGCCCCGAATTCACTCCTGCCATAACCCTTCACGAGCGCCTTGCCGGCGCGAATCGCATATTTGGGCGAATCGGTTTTCGGGAAAATATCCGCTCCGAGACGCCTGGCTCTTTTATAACGTGGTCCAATCCTCATAAAAATAATCTGTAACTGTAACTGGTACAGATAACTGGAACTATCCGTCTTCCATCGCTTTTCTCTTGTTCCTGTTACAAGTTACAGTTACTAGTTCCTGTTATACTCTCCTCGGTCGCGGCGGACGCGGTCCGTTATGCGGCACCGGCGTCGCATCTTTTATCTTCGTGATGGAAAGTCCCTTGTTGACGAATCCTCTTATGGACGATTCCCGCCCTGAACCGACTCCGTTTACCACCACACTAATTTCTCGAAGTCCAAAGGATAAGGCCTTTGCCGCCATTGCTTCGCCGACTTTTGCCGCTGCGAACGGAGTGCCTTTTTTCGCGCCCCGAAAGCCAAGTGCTCCGCTTGATGAAAAAGCGACCACGTTCCCCCTTTCGTCGGTAAGCGTGAGCCGCGTGTTGTTATACGTGGATTCAACATACAAAACCGCTTTGGCAAGCGTGCGCTTTCTTGACGCAGAATGCTGCGCGGCTTTGTCGGCGCTCTCTGTTTCTCCTTTTGCGACTATGCGTTTTTTCCCCATGAAAATCAACTTATGACTGAAACTGGGACAGGTAACTGGAACTGATTTCTATCTCTTTCGTTCCTGTTACATGTTACCGTTACCGGTTCCAGTTACTTCTTCTCCGCCGCCCTCCTTCCCGTTCCCATCGTCTTTCGGATATTGCCGCGACGGGTCCGCGAATTGGTTTTTGTCCGCTGTCCTCGCACCGGGAGCTCTCTGGTATGTCGTACTCCGCGATACGCTTTTATATCCTTCACGCGTTTCACGTTTGCGGACACTTCCCGCTTCAGATCTCCCTCTATTTTGTATTTTTCAACTGCATGTCGTATGGCGTTTTCCTCGACCGCTGAAAGTTCTTTCGCGTTTTTTGACGGCTCAACGTTTGCATCGCGAAGGATTTGGAGCGCGCGCGAATGTCCAATGCCGTAGATAACCCGCAATCCATACTCAAGTCGTTTTTCGTCGGGAATGTTTATGCCTGAAATTCTCATGAAGAATTAACTAATGACTGGAACGAGGACAGGTAACTTAAACCGATTTTTCCCTTCAGTGATCAGTAACAGTTACCGTTACGTGTCCCAGTTATCCTATCCCTGCCTCTGCTTGTGTCGGGGATTACTTTTGCACAAAACGTACAGATACCCCTTGCGGCGTACCACCCTGCATCTCGAGCATATTCCTTTGACGGATGCCTTGACTCTCATAAAAATAACCTGCAACTGATAACCGCAACTGAATAACTGGAACTGATCTTTCTGTTCCAGTTACAAGCTACAGGTTACCTGTTACAGTCGTTTTGTTATTCTTCCCTTCCCCCCATACGGGTCGATTTCAACGATGACGCTATCCCCGATAAGAACACGGATTCGATTCATTCGCATTCTTCCGGAGAGGAAGGACAGTATTTCCTGTCCATTTCCAAGCCGCACCTTAAAAAGCGTATCTGGAAGCGCTTCTACCACTTTTCCGGTAGTCGCATTCATTTCCTTTGCGTTAGTTACGGGCATCTTCGTGTCGCTCGCATACTAGCAAGTCCTGCAGAGAAGGTCAACCTTGCGCGGCGTTGGGCGGGGCCATAAAAGGTGCGGTGGTTTACCTGCTCCGCTACGGAACGCGGTCAAGTTCATGGGGCCTCCCGTATTGAAATCTTCTTAGGGTTTTTGGGAAACGCGCGACTCCAAAACGGCCGAATAACTGCTTCTGCTCTCTCAATCGACGGGAAGTTAAGGAGAACGGATGCAAGCTCGTCTCGGTTTTTGCCAAGCAGCGCTTCCCGCAGTTTGTATGCATTAAACAGCCAAACCACTCGCGCTTCTCCTTGCAACGAAAAACGGATGGTTTGCGCCTCTGCGGCCGCACCACCTTGGGGTTCCTTCAGAAGAAAGATAAGACCCTTCAGGTTGGGAATGTCAACTGGAGTACCATTGAAATTCGGTATGGCTACTTTGGCGATTTCTCGCGCTATGTCTTCCTCCTTAAACACGAATACCGCTCCGGTAGTCCGCTCCTTCACTAGCGACCGGTTCCCGTCTTTTGGTTCGGGAGGCAAAGAAACGTGGCTGATTGCGATAGCGCCGTCAAAGAGAACGTAGCCGGGGGGAGATGCCGCCAATTTTTGCTCCCGGATGCTCCTTACAGCGATTTCGCGAAGCGATGCTCGTGTCAAACGAAGCGTCTCTTCCGACGGAACCTTTACGACTCCGTCGAACCCGCCGCTCATGCTTGTCTTTGAACGCGCGTAGAATGCTGAAAATCGCGCCGGGTCGGATTTGAATCCGGGAATGGTAAAGTCGGTGAGCGAAATGTTATACTCCGAACCCGGAGAATCTGCGACAACGGCGGCCTCCACACTCCCTGGGACGAGCTGTCCGTTTTTCCGCATTCTTCCGGGAACTATTATGGAATTGCCGACTCGATAGATAAATCCGTCCTTTGTTTCAAAGCGGGTGTTCTTGATGAGACGCTGCGGTTTATCCGAAAAATTGTTGTAGATGATAATGGTGCCGGTGGCCCGCTCCTCTACCTTCCTCTCAATTTCCGCCGGTATGACGGTTTCCGTCGTTTCGTCTATCGGCAGAGGCACAAAACGAAGTTTTGTCCCGTCATCTCTTGAAGCAATGAACTCTTGCTGTACCGATACAGTCTGCGCTTTCGCGCTAACCGTTACCGTCGCTCCGGTAAAGCTCGTCAAAAGCGCGATAATGAGCAAGATGAAAAACAGCCCCGCAATTCCCCACAATAGTATTCTTCTCCATGAAAAAGAACCGGATTCCTCTATCTGGAATTCTTCGCGCTCGTAAAGTATGTCTTCGCTCTGCTCATTCGATTCCCGTTCTTTACGGGGAATCGGAACGTGGCGAATGGACTTTCGTTCGCGAGTCACTACATCTTGGAAGATATTTTTCACCATATATATCGCGCGCGCCGGAAGGCGAGCTTGTTATAGTTTACTATCCTCGCGATTCGCGCGCAAATGATGAGACGATTGCAATGAACGCATCATCTTTTTTAGGCGCGCTCCACTGCGCTAGCGGAGCAAGTTCCTTTGCGCCGATCGGTATTACCCTAAACTTCCACGGAGCGAGGTTAAGGCGAATAGCCATCTCGTCGCTTAGCGCGCTTGAGACGATAGGTACTATGTCCGCATCAGCAGTGATAAAAACTGACCGTGGGAAAAACGGCTCCTCTGAAGCGCTCGCGAGGGCCTTCTCAAACGAGTTTCGCCAATCTTCCCGGACTCGACCCAAAAGCTTTCTGACGCGTTCGGTCATTTTCGAAGCGCTGGTTCCCTCCGAAGAAAGGCGGAAAAAAGTTTCAATGCTACCCGCCGGTATTCCACCCTCCTTAACGAGAAGACGAGCCACATAATTTCTTCCGAACGGGAAGGTGGCGACATCCGCTATCGCGCCGTTTCGCGCGATTACCACTTCTGTCTGCTCGCCGCTCACGTCGGCAAGGATAAAATTCTCCTCCCGCGGATAGATTTTTTGCACCGCCCGAAATGAGACATACGAAAACGCGTGGAGTCGAACGCATTCCGCGTGGAAGAAATCGGCAATAATGCCTGTTACTCGTTCGGTTATCCGTGGCGCCGAGAAGCTCCGAAAAACGGCGAATTCGACCTCTGCGGCCTCCTTTCCAAACGGAGCAGCAGTTCGGTATCCATTCAGCACCGACCACTGAAGGTGTCCTTCCATGCTTTTGCACTCCTTGGGGATATTCTCCACAAGACCGTTCTCGCTTTTGTCAAAATGTTCAAGCAGGGTTGCGAACACCGTTTCGGTTACTACCATCGGCTCCTTGTTCCGAAGCTGCAAGAAAGTTCCGAGAGCGACCATCCACGGAGCGGAGAGCGATACCAGGATTTTTTCTATCCGCGGACGTTGCGCGCCAAAACCAGCCGCCTCAAAGCCTTCGCGGCTAAGCGCCATGACCACCTGGGAAAGGGAGCGCGACATAAGAGAAAAAAGGCGCGCTCCAGTGGCTTTTTCCTGGAATGGCATTTCGCTCCTGAAACTATAAAGTATGTTCGGGATGGCTCCGGGAGAGATAAGCACAATCGCGCCGCCGACGCTCCCGCTTCCGATATCAAAAACAAGGACACATTCGTTCTTAGTTTTTTTTGAGAGAAAGGACATGATGCAAGTATAACACGCCGGGGTATGAAAAATGGGATATGAAATATAAAGCAAAAAAAATAAAGGTTCCTCGGAGCAAGCTCCGAGGTATTGTCGGAACTCGCTTCGCTCATTCTTTTCGCTCGCAGACAAGCTCGCGAGGTATTGAACCTTTGTTTCGATTTTGCTCGGACGCCATGCAAACGAGACGCCCGCGCGGCGCTCCTCGCTCGTCGAAATAAAACATGAAGCGGAAAAAACGTAGAATCACCTTCTCTATTTCATATTCCATGCTCTATGTTACATAAGAATTGCCTTAATCCTTCGTACCCCGGCCGAAATCGCCTCCTCCTTGACGATTTTGAATGTTCCGAGCATTCCCGTGTGCGTAACGTGCGGCCCGCCGCAAAATTCCTTTGAGTAGGAACCTGCGAGCGAGTGTCCAATGTAATGAACAAGCACTTCGTCAGGATATTTTTCATCAAAGAAATGAACCGCGCCGCTTCGCTTCGCTTCGTCAAGTGGCAATGTGATTTTATGCACCGGCAAATCCGTTTTTATTTTCTCATTCACAATTTCTTCAACTTTCTTTTTTTCTTCATCAGTCATTTTTCGCGGAAACGCAAAATCAAACCGCAACCGTTCCGACGTAATGTTGCTTCCCTTCTGCCGAACCTCGCTCCCCAACACATCCCGCAGCGCCTGATGCAGCAGGTGCGTGCCCGTGTGATACTTCACGGACATCTCGCTCGCATCGGCAAGACCTCCCTTGAATTTTCTCAAAGCCCCAGCACGAGAAATTTCCTGATGTTTTTGAAATTCAGTCTCAAATCCAGCTGACATGCCAATCAACAAAACCCCTTTTGATTCGGCAAGTTCTTTTGTTAACTCCCAAGGGAAGCCGAAATTTTGGTAGAGGTCAAAGGCATCTTTCCCAGTGACACCGCCTCTGTCCCTTATTTTTCTTTCGAACTCCTTCAAACCTGCTTCTAGCGTTCTTCTAAACTTTTCCTCTTCGCGTAAGATGACTTGATACGGATGCTCCATTTGCTCTGCGCTAAGGAAATATATATTCATGTACGCCTCAGTTAAAACCTCAATAATCTGCGCTATTGCTCCGAGCTCAATTCCCAAAATGTCCAAATGTCGAAAAGCTCGACGCATCAATCTGCGAAGCACATAACCTCTATCAGTGTTGGTGGGGATGACACCATCCGCAATCATAAATACTGCCGCACGAATATGGTCGGCAATTATTCTCTTGGCTCGTTGGTCACCATTAGGCGAAAATTCATCCAGCTTTTTCATAATCGGTTCAAAGGCATCCGTATCAAAGACACACTTTTTCTTCTGAAGCACCGCCGCAATGCGCTCAAGTCCCGCACCCGTATCAACATTCTTTTGCGACAACTTACCGACGACTTTGCCCTCTTTTTTGAGATATTCCATAAATACATCATTCCATATTTCAACGACCTCCTGTTTTTCGTCGGCCTTAAGAAATTTCTCATGGGTCAAATCGCCCAGCCCTTTTTCCGTACTGTCATAATACATTTCCGTGTCCGGCCCACAGGGACCATTTTGGCCTGCCTCCCACCAGTTTTTGGAAGCTGGCATATAATAAATCCTATTTTGCGGGATGCCTGCCGCCTTCCAAATACTCGCGGATTCCTCATCTCTTGGTGCGTCGGCGTTGCCCTCAAAGACAGTGATGTAAAGACGTTCTGGGTCCAGCGCAAATCCTTCCTTCTTTGATGTAAGAAGTTCATAACTCCAATTAATTGCGTCCTCCTTGAAATAATCACCGAGTGACCAATTTCCCATCATCTCAAAAAACGTGAGATGCGTATTATCTCCAACCTCGTCAATATCAACGGTGCGAACGCATTTTTGTATGTTAACCAATCTCTTCCCCGCCGGATGTCGCTGACCCAAAAGGTATGGAGCAAGTGGCTGCATCCCGGCAGTTGTAAAAAGCGCTGAAGGGTCGTTTTCTGGCACAAGCGAAGCGCTCGGGATGACAGTATGTCCGCGTAACTTAAAAAACTTCAAAAATCTTTTCCGAATATCTGCCGTGGTCATACCATTTATTTTATCGCAATTTCCGCCAATAAAAAAGCGCTCCCCAAACGAACAGACAGCGCTGACGCATATGCTATCGTAGCGGAACAAAGACAAATCCTGGATATTCCTCGGCTATGACCGTGCCACCTTTCGTCTTTTGAAGAATAACGATTTTTTGCATTTCAAGTTCTTGGCCGACGGGAATAACAAGTGCGCCGACAGGTTTTAGCTGCTCTATAAGTTTAGACGGGACTTCCTTTGCCGCTGCCGAAACCAAAATCCGGTCAAATGGCGCTTCTTCGGGCAGCCCCATCATCCCTCTCTTTGCCAGCTTTATCTCCGGCATTGATGCCATTCTTATTCTGGTATTCTCAAGAATATCAGAATAGAAATGCTCGATGTTTTTCCGGCCAAGAGTAACGAGTTCGGGAATAATTTCAAGCCCGATTACCCTACCCTTGGGGCCGACAAGATGCGAGAGAAGCGCAGTTGTCCAGCCGGAGCCGCTTCCTATGTCAAGAACTTTTTGGCCCTTTCGCACATTGAGCTTCTCCAGCATGAACGCAACCGTGGTTGGCTGGGAGATGGTGGCTCCGAACCCGATAGGCAGCGGATAGTCCTCATACGCCTCGTCAAGGAGTCCCTCGGGTACAAAGGCGGCTCGGTCCACATCACGAAATGCCTTCTCCATCGTTGGCGAGACAAGTACTTTCGTATCGTTCTTGAAATGGTTGATAAGTTCCTGCTTCGTCATCTTCCTATCGCATAGTATGTATCCGCGACTGTTAGATGCGCGTTCTGTTTATGGTACTGCGCCTTCGGCTCCAGAATTCATCTCAAAACCCCGTCGCTGCTTGCCAACCTGCCTGCCAAAGTTTTAGCGCGGGCAGGAGCCGCCTCGGCACAGACAGACAATCCAAAGATTCGCGGTACTCGAGGAAAAAATGGCGCAGCGGACTTTCACATTTTTCTCGGTTTCCCGTGTCGCTTCTGTATAGCAAACACCTTTTGGGTACGTCGGTCAATCTCTTGCTTCAGGGCGGCAATGACATCGGGGGTGTAACACCGCGGACGGCCGCGCCGCTCTTGTGCCGCGGGGTCGCGCATCTGCAATTTCCGGAACCGCTTGATGGTTCCTTTCCTGGTCAGTCCCGATACTTCACAGACCGCCAGCAGGAGTTCGCCCTTTCGCCGCTTGCTTGCCTTCCAATACTCCGCCTTCTTTTCCTCAAATATGTTGTTTTTTGTCGCCCCATTCACCTGCCGACACAGTACCCTCATTTCTATCTACCCGACTTTGAATTACGAAACCCATGGAGGATGTGCTTTTAGAGCCACTCTCGCAGCGCGACTGTGCGAAAGAGAGACGAAAAATCAGCAGATTTGAGAAGGACTCCTGCGGACACCCGGTGTCCACAGGAAACAGTTTCGGACGTAACGGTCCACACCTCTTATTTTCCTTTTCCTAAAGGGAGTGGCCGCAGGCCGAGGGATTTTAGAAATCCTCCATCCTCGAAGCCCGGCCGCCTCCTTTAGGAAAGGAGGAATTAACGCCATGTATCGGCAGGTGTGGAAAGTTACTTTCGGACGAGTTGTTGTTGTCAGTAGCTTGTTGTATACTTTTGGTGGGTGTCGCAAAGTAAAATGAAAAGCGGGTCCATGAAATTGTCCAAAGATAAAGCGGGGTTTACCCTGCGCCCTGATTGAGCTTTTGGTGGTAATCTCTATCGTCTCCCTTCTGTCGTCGGTGATTTTGTTGTCCCTTAATTCCGCCCGTGTGAAGGCGAGAGATGCGTAGAGAAAATCCGCGCTCAATCAAATGACGAGGGCGAACGAGCTCTATTACGATACCAATGGAGTTTATGCCGGATCGGCGGGTTGGCTGACCAATTGAAATCCAAGCAGCAACCCACTTGCTCCGACATATATACCAACCCTGATGAAGGACCCGGGAAGCACAAACTATATGTATTGGAGAAAGGACTACAGGGGCTACGGATGCCTGACTTCCGGCACCAATCAGCAGTACGGTTTTTACGCCACATTGGAAAATCCGAGCGCGCAGGACCAAGCCACTATATCAGACAGTTTTGATATTTGCGTGAAAAACACCTGGGGGATGAACTATAAAGTCGGGAACTGAATGGAAACAAGAATCCAGGTGGACAGTATCCGCCGCGGCGGAATTTGAATTTTCTTAAATCTGGAATGAACGATACAAATAAAGAGTATTGACACCGGAGCATGCTCTGGACTCAATTTGAGCTTGAGGACTCGCCCTAATCTGCGGCCGTGGGACGCGCTCCGAATTCCGCCGCGAAATTATCTGGGACTGTTGCCGAATAGCGTTTTTGTCACTTTTTGTCCAAAATAACCCTTATTTCTGCGTGGCAAAAACGACGATTTTGCCATTCGGCAACAGTCCCTATCTTGGCGTAGTGACGGCCGCAGAAGCATATGTGTTTCTGTAAGAGTCTGACTCTTACAGTCGATGTAGGCAGGAAGGGATTTGGGAAACAACCACGCGCACCCGCTCTTTAAAAGAGCCTCGCCGATGTTGGCGTGCCAGTTTCATCTTTTTTAATCGTGCCGCTTTCCCCGATGCATGTTTTGCCGCCATTTTTTAGGATTGCGGCTTTAAAGGCCCGCCCCGCCGCCTCGCGGTAGGGGCAGTATTCGCACGCTTCCCCCGTTTCCGGGATGCGTTTTGACAAAAGACACTTATTGGCTTTTTCCAAAACGCTCGGCACCCACCTGTCGCTTCCTTTGTACGCAATCACGCGCACGTCAAATTCAAGTTTGCCGTCAAACGCCTTTCGGTCGCGGTAGGCGTTGACGTAGACGAAATAGCCGGTGTCGGACACCCGAAATTTATTCTGCCGAAGGAGCCATTGATATACTTCCATCTGTCGGCGATACTGGTCATGCCAGCGGCTGTCGTTGAGCTCTGAAACCTCCTCATCCTTTGAGGTGGCTTTGTAATCAACCACGTGAAGCTCGCCGCGCGCGTTTTCCCAAATATCGTCTACCGCGCCAAAAACTAGAAAATTCGTCGGCGCATGGAGCGTATCCACGCCGGAAAAATTGTGTCGCCAGCGGTCCATATCCTTGTGCTTAAACGGCACGGCGTCAATCCCATATTTTTTCATAAGGGGATGTGCGTCGCCCTTCGCGCGGTGACTGTCAAACTCTTTTTTGAGAAGGTGGTCAACCGCGTTGTTTAGCGTAAAGGGCGCGGTTGACGGCCGCTTCACTCCAAGGCGCTGTCCTAGGTAAAAACACCGCGGACATTCAAGAAACAAATCAATTTTAGAGCGAGAGATTCGGAATGGCTCCGTGGAGCTTGGTTCAAAAACTCTGCTCTTTCGGCCGCTGTATTCTGGGCGCATGAGAAAAGTATACCGCATTTGGCGTCTTAAAAAAATCTCGAAAAATGCATTACGTCGAACACAAAAGGATGCTCTCCGCGGCAACCGCCTCTATCTGTTCATCGCCCCAGCCGAGCGCTTTCAGTTTTGCTTTTTGCGCAATGAAGTCTTCGCACAGCACTATTCCCTGCTCCATAAGCGTCTGCTTTTCGCCGAAAGAGAGCGTCGTCAGGCACGTTATGGGGTGAATGCCGGCCGTTGCAATGAGGTCGTGCAAATTGCCCCGCTCGGGATAATTCCACCCGACGAGTTTTACGCCGCTGCACTGCGCGTAGTGAATCGCCTTTTCCGTAAATTTGGTGTTGGTGATAAGCCACCCTTCATCAAGCTTTGTGCGATTGCCATAGGAGAACGAGCCATCTTGAAAGTCATCAAAGCGTGCCTTCACATACAGCGCGACCTTTAAGTCGGATTTATAAGCCTGCTCGTGGTGATATTTTGCCTCGACCATAATAAGTTTCTCGCCATTCCAGGAGACGATGTCCATTTCATGGCTGGCGCACTTCCCTTGCACCATTTGATCCAGCAAAACGGAAAATCCCATTCTTTTGAACATCTCGCCTATGAATTTCTCGAACGGAAAGCCGGTCGGACCAAGCGCAAGAAGCGAGCGGCGCAGTGAATATCGCGCGGATGCCATTTTTTGCTTGTTTCTAAGAACAGAAAAGGCATGTCGGTAGATATCGGAAGTCGTTATGCCGTTTACAAGCTCTTTCCCCACATGAGCCACCACTTCTGAAGCGACGAGGGAATCGGCGCCGGACCTTCGGAGAGATTCTTCCAGCTTCTTTCCATTAAAACGCTCCTTCGTGCCGTCGACCTTGATTACTTCAATATCTTGGGGGAACATGGGAATATTATACACTACGGGAAAATATCGAATACCTAATTTCGGATTTCAAAAAATATGAAATCTCTAATACTCGAATTGACCGCTGTTTTTCATTTTTTACTTCAATACCTTTAGAGATTCGAGATTCGAAATTGCTACGCTATGATTCCTCCTCCGACCACCGCGTCGCCGTCATAGAGCACCAGCGATTGCCCGAGGGCGACTATGCGCGGCGTCGCAAATGCGACGCGAGCGGTATGCTCGCCTTTCGCGGAACATTTTGCCGGCTGAAGCATCTCTCGATAGCGCGCCCGAGCGGCATACGTCTTTCCGGAAATCGGCTTTTGAAACCAGTTGCATTCCTTCAGCGTAATACTTTTCACTCCATTGTGAAGTTCTTTCTTCCCGAATTTTGGCGATACG